>ERZ773050.4-NODE-4-length-218433-cov-11.381211_pt1 | contig 218433 bp, 195 predicted proteins | sample MGYA00580632_ERZ773050 | MGnify/ENA primary metagenome ERZ773050 (study PRJEB29015, sample SAMEA2738123) | human oral metagenome | biome: human oral; feature: human-associated habitat; material: saliva | place: China | collected 2166 ... | reverse complement strand
AGGAAGCGCAGCGAACAAGAGTTCGTCAAACCCTCGCGGGCATCCGATACATCCATCCGAATCCCAAGAAGATGCTTGAGCGTTCAGATCGCTACGACCCCGACCACGGGACGGGCTTCTTCCAGCACGTGGGGCGCTTCTCGGATCAGCAGCTGGATGCCGTGGTTGACCGCATTCGCCCGATCATGGCCTCGGTGGTTCCGGAAGTCCCGAACCTGTCTTACCAGCGGATGGGGCTTGGCACGGAGGTAGTGTTTTACAGCGATACTCCCGTGCGCGGGGCGAGCGGAGTCTACTCGCACGAGCAGTTCTCTGAGGGAACGCTGCGCCTGCTTGGACTGCTTTTCGACCTGGCGACGCTGCCGCGCGACACAAGCGTCGTTCTCATCGAAGAACCCGAGACCTTCCTGCAGGCCTCCGTCGTCCGTTCGCTCCCCTCGCTCCTAGCGGAGGTTGCCATGAACCGCGACGTGCAGATGATCATCAGCACCCACTCGCCGGAACTCATCGACTCCGAGCTGGTGCTCCCCAGCCAGGTCCTGATGTTGCGCTCGGAGAACGGGGAGACGACGGGTGAGCTGCTGTCGGAGTCGAACGACCCGCGCATCAAAGCCGTGGTTAGCGCTGGCCTGCCCAAGTCGCAGGGCATCGACGCTGTCAATGGTCGCACGATTCCCCTGGGAACCTGGTAAGCGATGGAGGGCTACGTCTACGCCCAGGTCATCGTCGAGGGCTCGACTGACATACCGGTTGTTACCGCGCTGATGTACGCGGCGGGATGGGCCGATAGTGAATTCTCTGTCACGAGCGCCAACGGCAAGGGTGCGATTGACAGGGATATCAAGAAGTACTGGGAAGCCGCTCGCGTTCTCCCATACGTCATCTTTCGTGACCTCGATCAGGACGGTGAGGGATGCCCCGTGACACTTCGTGCGGAACTCGTCGAACACACTCCGGGTGAGTCACCGGATCTGCTAATTCGGATCGTCGACCAGTGTATCGAGTCGTGGATCCTGGCGGATCGGCAGGGCGTCGCAGAGTTCTGCGGCAGATCGGTGGCGAATGTAAAGCCGCCCGCCTCCCACCACAAGCCCTACCTGCTCCGCATGATGAAGGACGCGAAGCTCAAGGATGCTGTCGAAGAAAAAGGACGCGAGCTGGATTTTGGTCCCGCTTACGCGCTACACCTACAGCGCCTCATGACGCGCCATTGGAGCATCGAGCGTGCCGCCGTCGAAAGCGATAGCCTCAGGCGTGCACTGGAGCGCCTGACGGACCTGCATGACCGACTCGGAGGAGGCACACAAGGAGCGGAATCGATGCCTCTCGGCTGGCAGAGGAACTGAACGCCTTGCTCGAGCAGGGGCGTATCGTCACGTGGTTGGATCGCAACAGCGAATATGCGGACGACCTTGACACCGTCCAAGAACTGCTCGACGACGCCACCCTGATCACCATCAACGCCAACCTCTTCGAGACCAAACTCCGCATCTTTGCAGAAGACACCAAGTCTCGCTACGCGCCCTTCTTCAAATCCAGCGCGCGTGTTGCCGACCTCAAGAAGCACCTCGGAGCTTTGTTTGTTGGCTAGTTATTGGCCTGCTTTTGGGAGCAGTCATTGCACAGGCCGAAGAATTCGGCCACGTGCTCTACCTTGGTAAAACCATTGGCGGCAGCAATGTCATTCACCCAGTTTTCAAACAAGGAGCCGGCAATCTCCACCGCCTTGCCGCAGCTGCGGCACACCAAGTGGTGATGGTGGCCCTCGTTAGTGCACAGACGATACAGGGCCTCGCCGTCGTCGGAACGGACCGTATCTACCAAATCCTCCTCAGCCAAAGACTGCAAATTCCGGTAGACCGTAGCCAAACCAACCTTAGTGCCCTCCTCCTCAAGCTCGGCGTGAATCTGCTGGGCAGAAAGAAACACCTGGCTACGCTCCAACAAATCCACAATCGCGCTGCGCTGCCAAGTAGAGCGGCGCTTAACCTCAGCCACGGCTAGCCTCCACCTCAGGCAAACGTCCATCCACTAGACGCTCATCCTCCAAATCCTTGCGTTTAAAAACTCGCTTAGCGCCCCACGTCAACACAGCCGTCAACGCGTAGGTGGCCACCAGCAGGCACACGATCATGGCGCCGGGCGAGACCGCCACCGCATAGGTGATAAACAAGCCAGCCAGGCAGGCACACACACCCAAAACCATGGCCAGATTCATGGTGCGCCCAAAAGAATGCGAAACCAGCTGGGCAATCGCCACGGGCACAATCATCACCGCGCTCACCAGCAGCACGCCCACCACCCGCATAGAAACAGACACTGTCAAGGCAGAAACCACGGCCACCAAAATGTTGAGCACACCCACCGGCAAACCGCAGGCGCGCGCAAACTCCTCATCGTGGCATAGCGCAAACAGAGGGCCGCGCAAGCCAATACCCACCGCCAAAATCAGCAGTGCCAACACGGCGGTGGTGCGCACATCGTTTTCAGAAACCGTGGCGATAGAACCAAACAGGTAGCTGTTCAAATTAGTAGTGGTGCCGCCAGCAAACTTAATCAGGATCACGCCCCCGGCAATGCCGCCATAGAACAAGATTGCCAGTGCCACATCCCCGCGTGTATGGCCAGCCTGACGGATTAGCTCAATCAGCAGCGCCCCCGCCAGGGAAGCCACAATCGCGCCGGGAACCGCCAAAGTGTCGGCGGGGCTAACTCCCAGCCAGGCGCCCACCAGCCAGCCCAGGGCCACACCGGTTAGGGAGACGTGCCCAATACCGTCACCCATCAGCGCCAGGCCACGCTGCACCAGGTATGTGCCCACCACCGGGGCGGCTAGGCCCACCAGCACGGCGGCAATCAGGGCCCGCTGCATCAGTGGGGAAGCAAGCATTTCAGTGATCATGTCGGCCTCCTCAATCAGCCTGGTTTAGATGCAGGTTAGGGGCGTGGTGGTGCACATAGGCCGGGGCGGCTGAATGCGGGTCCAGGTGGTCACAGTCCGGCTCGCAGTCTGGCTCTGGCTCGCGCCCCGGCTCTGGCTCGCGCCCCGGCTCCCATCCCTGATCGCGCCCTGACTCGCCCTCTGGCGCATGGGTGGCCAAGGAGCGGCTGGCAACCACGCGCCCATCGGCCAAAGTCACAGTGCGATCGACCAAACCAGCTAGTTCACCCATCTCATGCAGCACCGTGACCAGGGTGATGCCCTGCTCTCGCAGCTGGGCCAGGCAGTCAGCTAAGCCCTGACGGCTGGCACGGTCCACCCCCGCCAAGGGCTCATCCAAAAACAGCAGCTGCGGGCGGCGCACCAGGGCGCGAGCAATCATCACGCGCTGAGCCTGGCCACCAGAAAACACCTGCACATGGTCATTGGCGCGTTTAGCTAGCCCCACCTGGGCTAAAGCCTCCAGGGCCTGTGCCTTAGCGCCCCCGCCCCAGCTGGCAAAAGGCCGCCCCGGGCCCAGTAGCCCCGAGCGCACCACCTCCAGGGCGGTGGCGGGCACGCCCGCTGTGGCCGAGACACGCTGGGGCACATACCCCACCTGCATCCAGGGCACTTGGCGGCGTTTAGACAGCGAAGCGCCAAAAAGCCGCACGTCACCACCCGCCAAAGGGTAAAGCCCCAGGCAGGCCTTAATTAGGGTTGATTTTCCACATCCGTTAGCGCCCAATAACGCCACAGACTCCCCGCGCTCAACCGTTAGCGACACCTGATGCAAAATATGTGTGGAACCCATGACTACATCAATGGAATCCACCTTCAGGGGTGGTTGAGCGGGGGAGTTGGCGTGGGCGTGCTTAAGTGCAGCGCTCACTTGCAGTTCAAAGCCTCACGTAGGTTAGTCAGGTTGGTGGTCATGGCGCCCTCGTAGTCGCCCTTTTCGGGGGCGGACTCGATGGGGCTGAGTACCGAGGTCTTGGCGCCGGTTTCCTTAGCTACGGCCTGGGCGGTCTTGGGGGAGACTAGCTCTTCAGTGAAGATGGTGGTGGTGCCGGTCTGCTTAACCACCTGCTTGACCTTGGCGATGTCTGCGGGGGAGGGCTCGGAGTCGGGGTCAATACCCGAGACTGAAACCTGGGTTAGTCCGTAGCGCTCAGCCAGGTAGCCAAATGCGGCGTGGCTGGTGACGAAAGTCTTGCGGGTGCACTGGCTCAGGCCCTGCTTGTAGCTGGTGTCGAGTTTGGTCAGCTTAGCCAGGGTGGTTTTGAGGTTGGCGTCGTAGTCAGCCTTGTGGGAGGGGTCAGCCTTTACTAGCGCCGCGTGCACCTGCTTGGCGGCGTCAGCCATGCGGGTGGGGTCGAGCCAGAAGTGCGGGTCAGTGCTGCCGTGGTCATGGTCGTGATCGTCGTGGGCAGCTTCGGTGGCCGACGACGACGCCGCAGCCTCGTGGTCATGATCGTCACCGTCGTGGTCATCGCGTTGCTCCAGCTTCACCGAGCTGGCCAGGTTCACCACGGTGGGGCCAGAAACCTGCTTGACCGCATCATCTAGGGAGGACTGGAAGCCGGCTACATAAACCACCATCTTGGCGCCAGATAGCTTGGTGACGTCCTTGGGGGAGAGCTCAAAGTCGTGCGGCTCTACGTTGGCGGGAGTTACCGAGTTGGCCTCAACGTGGCTGCCACCTACCGACTGCACCAGGTAGTTAACCGGGTAGAAGGAGGTAGCTACCTTGATCTTGCCGGAGGAAGAACCCTCAGAGTTGGTGGAAGAACCACAGGCGGCGGCTGAGAAGGTCAGCGCCAAAACTCCAGTGGCGGCTGCCAGGCGACGTAAAGCAGTACGATTAATATTCATGACAATCATTATCAGTAACAGCTTAGGGTTAGTCAATTTGTGTCCCCAATGTGGACACGGGCGCGAGCGGCCCGGGCGGGGTGCTGTGGCCCGGGCGGGGTGCTGTGGCCTGGGCGGGGCGCTGCGGCGCGGGCGCCTAGACCGCGAGCGCGAGGCTGCCCGCTCGGCCCGCCCGGCGCGGGCAAAGACGCAGCCCGCCACCCACAGGCGCAAGCTCACAGGCCCAGGGGCGAGCGGCGTCGTCGGCAATAAGCAAAAGCCACTAAACTAGAGGGAGCGCTGCGGGTTTGTTGGCCCGGGCGCATCGTTCCCGCCAGCCAGGCGTGGACAACGAAACTAAAAGGAGAACTCGTGGCTTCAACCCCCTCGCGTCTAGATAACGTAATCAACCTAGCTAAGCGACGCGGATTCGTATTCCCCTGTGGAGAGATCTACGGCGGTACCCGCTCAGCTTGGGATTACGGCCCGCTCGGCGTGGAGCTGAAAGAAAACATCAAGCGCCAGTGGTGGCAGTACATGGTGCGCAGCCGTGCAGATGTGGTGGGGCTAGACTCCTCCGTGATCTTGCCGCGCGAGGTGTGGGTGGCCTCCGGTCACGTCAAGGCCTTCACTGACCCGCTAATCGAATGCACCTCCTGCCACAAGCGTCTGCGTGAAGACACCCTGCAGGAGGCCTACGCCGCCAAGCACGGCGTGGAAAACCCCGATGAGGTGCCGCTAAGCGACCTGGTGTGCCCCAACTGTGGCACTCGCGGCCAGTTCACTGAGCCCAAGGCTTTCTCCGGGCTACTTAAGACCTTCCTGGGCCCGGTAGATGACGAAGCCGGCCTGCACTACCTGCGTCCCGAAACCGCGCAGGGCATTTTCGTTAACTTCGCCAACGTCATGAGCGCCGCGCGTAAGAAGCCGCCGTTTGGTATTGGCCAGGTAGGTAAGTCTTTCCGTAACGAAATCACCCCCGGTAACTTCATCTTCCGCACCCGCGAATTTGAGCAGATGGAGCTGGAGTTCTTCGTGGAGCCGGGCACGGACGAAGAATGGCACCAGTACTGGATTGACTACCGCAAGGCCTGGTACGTGGGGCTGGGCATTGACCCCGAAAACCTGCGTTTCTACGAGCACCCCAAGGAGAAGCTCTCCCACTACTCCAAGCGCACCGTGGACATCGAATACCGTTTCGGTTTCCAGGGCAGCGACTGGGGCGAGCTGGAGGGTATCGCCAACCGCACCGACTTTGACCTCAAGACCCACGCTGAGCACTCCGGCAAGGACCTAAGCTACTTTGACCAGACCAAGAACGAGCGCTGGGTGCCTTACGTAATTGAGCCCTCCGCCGGTCTGACCCGCTCGCTGATGGCCTTCCTAGTGGATGCTTACACCGAGGATGAGGCCCCCAACACCAAGGGTGGGGTAGACAAGCGCGTGGTGCTCAAGCTTGACCCGCGCCTGAGCCCGGTTAAGGCCGCTGTGCTGCCGCTGTCTCGCAAGCCTGAGCTGACCGGCCCCGCCTCCGAGCTAGCTGACCAGCTGCGTCAGTTCTGGAACGTGGAGTACGACGCCGCCGGTGCGGTGGGTCGCCGCTACCGTCGCCAGGATGAGATCGGTACCCCCTTCTGCATCACCTACGACTTTGACTCCCTGGAGGATGGCGCCGTCACCATCCGCGAGCGCGACACCATGGTTCAAGAGCGTATCCCGCTCGACCAGGTGCAGCGTTACCTAGCTGAGCGTCTTGTAGGCTGCTAAATGTCTCATGCTCACGGGCATGGCCACGCACCCGAACTAGCCCCCCAACAGGCTAAACGGGTGCGTGTGCTATTAGCGGCAATTGTTGTCCCGCTGGTGTTGGTGGCCCTGGTTGGCCTGGTGGCTATTTACCCAAGCACAAACACCAAGATGGGTTCGCGGGCGTTTTTGTCTCAGGGCTCTTCTTTGGCGCGCCTGGAGGTCACTAGTTTGGATGTGACTGGCTGCCAGGGTGTTTTTGGGGGTATGCAAAGCGGTTACGGCACTACTGGTTCCGCTGGCTCTAGCGGGGCCGACGGCGCCGGGACTGGTAGCTCTGGCTCTAACGGCTCGGGCGGCGTCGGCACTGATGGGGCCGGGACCAACGCGGGCACTAGCGGGGCCACTTCCAGCGCGGACAGTAGCCTGCTTAAAGACGCCGTGTGCGCCAAAGTCATCAAAGGCAAGGGCAAGGGCCTGGTGGTGCCAATCCACGTGCCCACCGAGTCACGCAAGTTTGTCTCTGTGGGCGATCAGGTCAACGCCATGTACACTCCGGCCGCTATCAGCGCCGGCACACCGTTCATTTTCATTGATTTTGAGCGCGCCCAGCCGGTGGGGATCCTAGTCCTGGTGTACCTGGTGGTTGTGGTGGCCGTAGCTGGGCGTAAGGGTGTGCTTTCCATTTTGGGCCTGGCTGCGGCGTTGGCGGTGCTGGTGGGGGTAATGATCCCGGCCCTGTTGGCGGGCACCAACCCGGTAGTGGTGGTGTGTGTTTGTGCGCTAGCCATGCTGATTTTGGCTCTCTACCTGGCCCACGGGGTTAGTGTGCGCACCACCACCGCGCTGCTGGGGACCGTGGCTGGGCTGGTGGTGACGGTATTTTTGGCTCAGCTGAGCGCTATCTACGCCCACCTGAACGGGGCTAGTAGTGAGGATGCCATTGCGCTGACCACCTCCGTGCCGGGGATTAACATGTCGGCATTGCTGGTGTGCGGCATGGTGCTGGCTGGTTTGGGTGTGCTTAACGACGTAACCATCACCCAGGCCTCAGCGGTGTGGGAGCTACATGGCGCCAATCCCACTATGGGCACCTGGAAACTAGCGCGGGTGGCGATGCGTATTGGCCGCGACCATATCGCCTCCACCGTCTACACCCTGGCTTTCGCCTACGCCGGTAGCGCCCTGCCGCTGATTATGGTGGCGGCGCTGATTGACCGCTCAGTTTGGGCCACCATTTTGAGTGGGGAAATCGCTGAGGAGGTAGTGCGTACGCTGGTTTCTTCCATCGGTTTGGTGCTGGCCATCCCGGCGACGACGCTCATCGCGGCGTTCTTGAGCGTGCGCACCGCCGACAAAGCTGGCATTGCCGCCGGTAGCTCCCGTCGGGGCTCCCACCGCGCTGAAAATGGCGGCGCTAGCGGCGCCGGTGTGCCAACCGAAAGCTCTGGCGCTAACACTGAAAACGCCGGCAGCTCCCATCGGGGCTCCTCCCATAGGGGCTCCCACCGCGCTGACAATGGTGGCGCTAGCGCCAGGGGTGCTAGCGGCGCCGGCGCGCCTGACGCTTAGCCGCCAGAAACATCGCTTTCTGCCAGATGCAGCTGGCGGGCTTGGGCTTCAGTTAAGTAAGGCGAGTCCAGCCAGCCATCAGGCAGATGCGGGCGTTTAGCGTGACCAGCCCGGCCTCGGGGGCGCTCAGCGGCGTCGCCGGGGTAAGGGGCTGAAGCATCCAGGGCGGATAGGCGCTGCTCTAATTCTTCGCGGGTGCTCACCCGCATCAGGGAGTTACGGGCCTCGCCGCCCACGCTGTAACCCTTCAAATACCAGCCAATGTGTTTACGCAGGTCCCGAATGGCGCGGTCAGGGCCAATCTCATCGCTAAGCAGATCCGCGTGGCGGCGGATCACCTCAAGCACCGCCGCCAAATCAGGGTGGGTGCGTTCAGGGCTGCCGTGCAAAGCATGTACCAGGTCAGCAAATAGCCAGGGGCGCCCCTGACAGCCCCGGCCCACCACGACGCCGTCGGCGCCGGTAGCAGCCAGCATGTTAACGGCGTCGTCACCAACCCAAATATCCCCATTACCCAGCACGGGCACACTAACCGCCTGCTTAAGGGTGCCAATGTAATCCCACTGGGCGCTGCCCGAATAGTGCTGCTGGGCGGTGCGCGCATGTAGGGCGATGGCGCTTACACCCGCATCCTCAGCCTCCCGGGCACTGTCTAGATAGGTGATGTGGTCATCATCAATGCCGATACGCATTTTGATGGTTACCGGCACCTCAAAGTCACGCTTGTCGCTGGCGGACTTGGCTGCCTGCACTGCCGCATTGACCAGGGATTTAAACAAGTCACGCTTCCAAGGCAGGGCTGAGCCGCCACCTTTACGCGTCACCTTGGGCACGGGGCAACCAAAGTTCAAATCAATGTGGTCGGCCAGGTTTTCGCGCACCAAAATCTCTACCGCCTGGGCGGTTACATTAGGGTCAACCCCGTAAAGCTGGATTGAACGCAGGCGCTCAGTGGGGTCAGTGCGCACCATCTGCAAAGTTTTCGGGTTGCGCTCCACCAGAGCGCGGGTGGTGACCATTTCGGTAACAAACAAGCCCGCCGGAGCCAGCAGACCGCCGTCGTAGGGGATCTGGCCGCTGGTAGTCGGGCGCAGCTGCTCAGGCAGGGCTGATTCAGCAAATTCGCGGCAAAGACGCCTAAAAGAAGCGTTAGTAACCCCCGCCATCGGCGCTAACTCCACCGGGGTGGCTAGTGTATGGGGGCCGATTTTTACCTGGTGGCTTGGTGTTTCAGAGGGGCTGCTTGGGGTGGCAGATAAATTTTGGGGCACGCTCACGCCTCAATCCTTACATACATTCTTATAGGTATGCCCACGTGGTCTTTGACTGTTACCGCCACGACTTTGCAAACATAATGCACATATCCCCCTATAGAAAAATGTCTGACAAATTATTGTCGCAGTCTTTGTACACTTAGAGTATGTACAAGAACCTGCTCCGCTGGCGCCAAGCCATGCTTGAAGGGGCTAAGGTTCGCCTGCGCCCCGTTAAAGATTCTGACTGGGACATTTACGGCGCCTGGAATAACGACGCCGAGGTGAGCGTTGGGCAAAACGATCTGTTTATGCCTTTCAACGCAGACCAACTAGAAAACCTATTTAAAATGTGGCGGATTGAAGACCCCGCCAGCGGTTTTACCTGCACCATTGAAACCCTAGATGGCCAGGTGGTAGGCACTATCTCCATCTATGGAATTAAATCTCCCGTGCGCTGCGCTACGTTAGGAATAACTATCGCCCCTGGCCACCAAAACCGTGGCTACGGCCGCGAGGCTTTGCTAATCGCATTGCGTCTAGCTTTTGAAGAGTACAACGCACACAAGGTTGAGCTGGAAGTTTACGACTATAACCAGCACGCCATTGGTCTATATGAATCTGTAGGTTTTGTCACTGAAGGCTGCCGCCGCGAAGTGGTCTACCACATGGGACGCTACTTTGACCGAATCCTGATGGGCATATTGGAAAGCGAATGGCGCCAACGCCAAGACATCGCTCCTGCCTGCGACGCCTAAAACCGCGCTGGCCCAGGCTGGCCGCGCGAAGCTGGCCCAGAGCGGACAAAACCAGCGCCGGCGCGCGAAGCTGGCCCAGAGCGGACAAAACCAGCGCCGGCCCAAACCGCGCCAAAGCGGCGCCAATACCAAAACAAGTGGCCCCGGCTGTTAGCCGGGGCCACCATGTTTAGCTACTAGCTGGCTTGCGTGGGCGGCGCGCTAACCACGCCCCGCCCAGCTCAAGCGCTTAGCCGGCCAAAGCGGTTAGCCGGCCAAAGCGCCTGAGCTAGCCAAAGCTGCTTACTTGGCCGGGACAATGCTGACCAGCTTGGGGGCGCGCACGATCACCTTGCGAATCTCGCTGTCACCCAGGGTGCGCTTAACACCAGGAGCCTGCAGGGCCAGGCGCTCAAGCTCAGCCGGGTCAATGTCAGGGTCCACCTCAAGCTTGTCACGCACCTTGCCGGCCACCTGAATCACGCAGGTGACCGCGTCAGCCTTAAGCAGTGCGGCGTCGGAAACAGTGGGGAAGGGCTCGCGGGCCAAAGAGTTCTCGTGACCCAGGCGCTTCCACAGCTCCTCAGCAATGTGGGGAGCCACCGGGGAAACCATCAAAACCAGGGCTTCGATAGCCTCACGCGGCACCGCCTTAATGGAGGTCAGGTGGTTGTTGAGCACAATCAGCTTGGCGATAGCAGTGTTCAGGCGCATGTTGGCGTAATCCTCAGTTACCCCATCAATAGTGCGCGCAACCAGCTTCTTGGTGGCCAAGTCAGGCTCATCTTCGCTGATCACCAGCTCGCCGGTGACCTCATCAATGGCGTTACGCCACAAGCGCTGCAAGAAACGCTGCGAACCAACCACCGCGCGGGTTTCCCAGGGGCGGTCCATGTCCAAGGGAGCCATGCTCATCTCGTAAACACGGAAAGTGTCGGCGCCGTAAGCCTCATACATGTCGTCAGGAGTGACGATGTTCTTCAGGCTCTTACCCATCTTGCCGTATTCACGCTTAACGGGCTCACCGTGCCAGGTGAAGTTGCCTTCCTCTTCTTCCTCAACCTCATCTGCGGGCACATACTGGCCGCGCTTCTCCTTGTAGGCGTAGGCCTGCACATAACCCTGGTTGAACAGCTTGTGGTAAGGCTCAGAAGAAGAGACAAAGCCCAGGTCAAACAGCACCTTGTGCCAAAAACGCGAGTACAGCAGGTGCAGTACTGCGTGCTCCACGCCGCCAATGTAGAGGTCGGTACCACCCGAAGTGTTACCAACCTCGGGGCGCGGACCCATCCAGTAAGCCTCGTTAGCCGGGTCAATTAGAGCCTGAGAGTTGTGCGGGTCAATGTAACGCATTTCGTACCAGCAAGAACCGGCCCACTGGGGCATGGTGTTGGTTTCACGGTAGTAGACGCGCGGGCCGTCACCCAGGTCAAGCTCAACCTCAACCCATTCGCGGGCGCGGCCCAGCGGCGGCTCAGGTGAGGAGGAAGCATCCTCAGGGTCGTAGGTGGTGGGGGAGTAGTCGGTAACTTCAGGTAGCTCAACCGGCAGCATCGACTCAGGCAGGGCGTGCACGCCGCCTTCCTCATCCCACACGATCGGGAAGGGCTCACCCCAGTAGCGCTGGCGCGAGAACAGCCAGTCACGCAGACGGTAGGTGATAGCGCCGCGTCCGTAACCCTTCTCCTCCAGCCAGGCGGTCATCTTGGCCTTAGCTGCGTCCTTACCCAGGCCGTCTAGGCTCACCTCAGCGTTAGCTGAGTCAACAGCGACGCCGTCGCCCACGTAAGCCTTTTCGCCCAGGTCAATGCCGCGCGGGTCCTTGGCCGGACCAATGGTCTGGACAATGTCCAGGTTGAAGGCGCGGGCAAACTCCCAGTCACGCTGGTCATGGGCGGGCACAGCCATAATCGCGCCGGTACCGTAACCCATCAGCACATAGTCGGCAATGAACAGCGGCAGCTGCTTGCCGTTAACCGGATTGGTGGCCCACAGGCCGGTAAACACGCCAGTCTTTTCACGGTCTGACGCAGTGCGGTCAGCGTCAGAAGTGCGCGCAGCCTGGGAGCGGTAGGCGGCTACAGCCTCAACCGGGGTGGCGTAGCCACCCTTCCACTCCTCACGAGTGCCCTCAGGCCAAACCGAGGGGACCTTAAGTGCGGCGGCGTCGTCGGGAGCAGCAGGGTAAGTGCCACCCAAAAGCGGGTGCTCAGGGGCCACAACCGTGAAGGTAGCACCAAAGAGAGTGTCAGGGCGGGTAGTGAACACGGTGATCTGGCCGCCGTCCACGCCCTGGCCGCTAACCGCAAAATCAACCTGGGCGCCCTCAGAGCGACCAATCCAGTTACGCTGCATAGAGCGCACCTTGTCAGGCCAGTCCACAGTGTCCAGGTCATCAGCCAGACGCTCACCATAGGCGGTGATGCGCATCATCCACTGGCGCAGGTTGCGCTTGAAAACCGGGAAGTTATCGCGCTCAGAGCGACCATCAGCGGTGACCTCCTCATTGGCCAGCACCGTGCCCAAGCCCGGACACCAGTTAACCGGCACTTCAGCCACATAAGCCAGGCGGAAAGAGTCAACCACACGGCTCTGCTCCAGGGCGCTGAGCTCATCCCAGCTGCGTGAGTCAGCAATGTCTTTAGGCAGCTCAACCTCGCCGTTAGCCAGCTTCTGACGCAGCTCGCTGACCGGGCGGGCCGCACCCAGGCCGCGACCGTCACGACGCGGCGCCTGGGGGTCAAACCAGGAGTTAAACACCTGCAAGAAAATCCACTGGGTCCAGCGCACGTAGTCAACGTCAATGGTGGCAATAGAGCGGCGCGGGTCGTGGCTCATACCCATGCGGTGCAGCTGGCGACGCATGTTAGCAATGTTGGCCTCGGTGGAAATGCGCGGGTGCTGGCCGGTCCGCACGGCATACTGCTCAGCAGGTAAACCAAAGGCGTCATAACCCATGGTGTAAAGCACGTTCTTGCCCTGCATGCGGTTGAAACGGGCAACCACGTCAGTGGCCAGGTAGCCCAGGGGGTGACCCACGTGCAGGCCTTTACCCGAAGGGTAAGGGAACATATCCAGGAGGAAGAACTTCTCACGCTGAGAGCGCTCTCCGGCTAGCGGCCCTACCGGGTTGTCAGCATAGAAGGTGCCATTTTCATCCCAGTAACGCTGCCAATCTAGCTCAATAGACTCGGCCAGAGCTGCGTTGTAACGATAAGGAGTGGGGTTGTCGGCGCTTGCAGGCATCGGTACTTCCTTTTCTGCAGATATTTAATGGCATAAGTGTAGTTCATGCCATGAGTGGTGCTGTTGCCCCATCCGCTGAATGAGTGCGGGGTTACAGAAACGCTGACTTAGCCGATTTGCTGCTAGGCACGGCGCATCTCCTGGACAATTTCCTCAGCACTCATTGCCTTGCGAGGAGCCCGCCAGATACCCACCAGATCATCAACCGTGGGTAGATCTGCGTGATCTTCTATCTCTTCAATGCGGCGCATCTGCAATGATTCTTTGCGTCCCTGTTGATTACGGGCTAGTTCCCCACGGACACATACCCGTTTTCCTACTAGTTGCTTAATCTCTTCTAGTTGACTGGTTTGGAAAATCACTCTGACCGGATGCTTTTCAGTCTCATCGATAAGACCAAACTCGCATCCGCCACGCGTGTTTATGCGATCAATCTTTCCCGTCACCGATCCAATTGAGGTTTTTACTTGGGTTCTAGGGTTGTTTTTAGGTGAAGCATGGAAAGTAATAGTTTGGCTGCCGGCAGTAGCAGTAACATTTTCTACTCCTGGTTCAGTGGCTAAATCGCCAAGGCTTTTCAACGCCTCACGACCTTTATCTGACCAAGACTCTGGTACCTTACCAGTCTTTGCGTGAAGCTTAAGGCCAGAGACCAGTTCGGTGAATCCTTCTAGTTCTTCATCCCTGGTTTGTCCGCATGGACTTGCCGCCAACGTAAGAGAACCGATACTGACCTGTGTCATCTGCCAACGAATGCCGTTGTTTGGGGCATCTAAAAGGGCGACGAATGCGGTGAATGCTGCGGCCATAGTTGCTGGACTTATCTGGTCTGCTCGCCCTGATAGGCAGACTTTTAAGGTTGTGTCCACGGCGCTTCCCTTTCTACTTAAAGATATTTTAGTGATCTTTTGACTATGTTTCAATACTGTATTTATAGCTAGATTTAACTATTTGTTGGGGTGGTGTCGGCGTCACTCGTTTGGTTTGGCAGGGCCTGTGGGGCTGGGTGTGGCAGCTGCGGGCTATTCATCACGCCTGCGGGCTGGGTGCGGCATCTGTGGGCTGGGGACTTAGTTCCGACGGCGCTCGCGGCTGGGTGGCTGGGCGCAAGCGGGCTGGGTGGCTGGGTGCAAGCAGAGCGAGCGGCGGCGTCGTCCGAAAAAACTAGCGTAAAAGGTAAGGCTATTCAGCATAGGGGTGGGAATAAGCCTGGCAGGGGGCGTAAGTCGGCGTCATTATTGAAAATCTGCGGGTCAAGTAAGGCTTAACAACCTCAGATGGACCTTAGTCCCAGATGAGTAAAGCAGCACGAGCCCTTCACAGTGGGAATTAAATGGGCTTAGATTGAGTTAACGCTTTCGTGAGGCGATGGCCCGCAGCTAGCTAGCCGCACCCACCTCACCAGAGGCGCCAAAGACTTTTAAGAAGAGGAGAATGAAGATGACTCAGCCCAACCCCGTAGTAGTTAAGGCCCTACAGCAGGCCCTCGTTGACCTGACCGACCTAAGCCTGCAGGCCAAGCAGGCCCACTGGAACATTGCCGGCTCCGGCTTCCGTGCCCTACACCTGCACCTAGACGAGATCGTCGACGAGGTTCGCCTAGCCGCCGACGACGTTGCCGAGCGTATGACTGCCATCCAGGCCATCCCGGACGGTCGCGCTGCCACCGTGGCCGCCGACTCCCAGGTTGAGCCCATCGACGGCGGCGTGCTGCCCACCGACAAGGCCACCGTCATGATCCAGGAGCGCCTGGAGGGTGTTGCCAACCGCATCAAGGCCACCCTGGACGAGGTCGACGAGTACGACCACCTGAGCAACGACATGCTGATCGGCATTGCCACCGGCCTGGAGAAGCACGCTTGGATGCTGCGCGTCTCCGCCGAAGAGCAGGCCTGATAGCAAGCCTGATTTAGGCGCTCCCTAGGGAGAAAGTACTAGCTGCCTTAGAGGCGGGTGCTAATTCCTTAAGAGAGCTAATTAAGAGGGATAAAGCCCCGATCGTCACTGCGACTGAACTGCTCCCCATTAGTCTGTGTCTGATTTCTCAGTACAACTAAAGGGGAGCAGTTCAATGTTATTCATAGTTTCGTGATTTTATAGGCCGCGTGCGACTGCGGCGGCTGCGTGTAGCCAGGCTGCTCGGGTGGTGGGGGCTAGTTTGTCTGAGCGTAGCCATTGTTCACGCATCGCCCGGTCATAGGGGATAGTGACTACTTCACGGGCGATACCAGCGAAACCGTCTACTAGTGAAGTAGCCGGGGGTTCTTCACGGTCTGCTTGTGAGATAACTACGACCGCGTTAGCTGCCAGGGTGGCGCTACGTTCGTCGTGGCTGACGATGCGTAGCCAGAGGTTGTCGCCTTCATCGTTACCGGTATCCCAAATAATCATGCGGTAGTAGGGGGTTAAAACCTGCTGAATACCGTCTAGTCCTTTAGGGGTAAAATCATTACAGGAGCCATGGAGCCATGCCGGCGCTTTCTACAGAACTAATTAGTACTACATCTAGCGCCTTTGAGCCAAGCTTAATTTTCCAATCGCCTTTATCCCAAATTAGAGTAAAGGTGCTCTGAGCCAGGGCAGAGTACTGAGGGACACGTACGGCTAAACGCACAACAACATTATTTTCATCAATCACCTGAATGCTGTAGCCAACATTTTGTACAGCTGTGCTATTTCCCGAATTTTGATCCTTAGCTAGCAGGCGTTTTTGATTATCATTTTCATAGGTAGTTGCTTTAACTACATCAATTAATTTGTGACCACCAGCAGTCAATACCTGAAAATTAGCGGCAGCCAGAATTGCACCCTCACTGCTATGGGCGTAGCAGGTGGGCACATCACCATCAGCCCGCTTAGCCGGACCGGTCAGGTTGTTGTAATAGTAGGAGGTGCTATCAACAAAAACTTTGGTGCGCATAGTCGGCATGTTTACTTCCCTTGTGGGTTTCAACTCCGCCCCAGCAAGGCCACACACCGAACCCCAGGTATCAACTTTCCCAGTAGGATTAATGGAAGCCTGGCTAGTAGCAGGAATTGAATTACCAGAACGCGGTTTACTCAAATCAGCGCGACCACTCCCAGTCGTCGCCGCCGGAGCTGGAGCAGGCCCGGCTTTAACCTCGCCACCATCGCTAGTCAACGACCAAACCAGGGCGCCAACCAACACAAGAATAACAACAAGCGCACCAACAAGGGCTAAACGCAACTTTTTTTGTGCTTCCATAACATATCACCAATTAAAAAGCGTTTTAACAATACCAGTAGCAGACAAAATAATAATTCCACCAATAATCGGCCACGCAACATAAGCAAGCTTTTCACTAGGCTCACCACGACGCTGACTAATCGCGATCATCACACCACCAATGATTAAGCCACCACAGCCACAGCCCCAAAACTCATAGCCCAGTTCAAGAACGCAGCGCCAGCATCTCATCTACCCAAGCGGCAGATCTAGAGACAGATTTAAAGTTGCTGACATTTGTCAGCAGCGTCCGCTTCAGGTCTACAGCAGGACCATCAGACCCAGCATCGGGCCCGTCGTGAGGTAGATATAGCCACGGCTACCAACCCCCTTCCACTACAAGGGTTTGGTACGCAAGCGCCATCACAGAGTTCCTGCTCTGCGGTGGCGCACTTTTATGTTTGCACACCACTTACAAGACCCAGCCTAACACCATACATGCTTAACTGTAAGAGTTTCGTACTACCAAAAAATGCAGGCAACTTTACCCCAAACTATTGACATTTTAGGTGAAACATGATTGCGACACTTTTAGGTGGATTGTGGACAAAAACCGGTAAAACCGCCGTCAGGGTGGGTACTTTCGGGGGCTAGTTCAGCCACTGCGACGTTCGGGGCTTTGTGGTGCCTAAAGGGTGGGCACCTCACACACCGGGTCCTGACGCAAGCAAACCCGGCCCGTAAGTGGCGGCGTCAAAGACTTTTATCGCGAACCATAAAAGCGCTAAAGTGATGCCATGCACGAAGAAGTGAGTTCAGACTCCATCTCAGAATCATCAGCCCAGAACGCGCCTGAGCCTAGCTGCAAAACTAGCTGCATTGGCGACGTCGCCGGTACTAAAGCCCCAGCAGCTTTCAGCCGCCCCGCCCAAGCACCCCTAGATTCCAGCCTTTTCACCTCCGCTACCTGGCGCCTTAACGCCGGCGAGGCTAGCGCCCTAATCGCCGCCCGGGGCGCGGTGGTTTTGGACTGGAACTGCGCAGGCGTACCGGTAATTGATGGTTACAGCGACCAAGCTGATCTAGAAAGCGGTGCGGGCTGCCGCTGCGCCGTCATGGCCCCCTGGTCAAACCGCATCCAAAACGCCCGCTACACCTGGATGGGGCAAGAATACGACCTTGGCCCAGCCCCTGACGGTAGCCGCGAAGCCAACCACGGCCTGATGCTAAACACCGATTTTGAGCGCATCGACGACGGCCAGGACCCAGCCAGCCTAACCCTGCACACCGTGACCGGGGGCGTAGAAGGCTACCCCTGGCCACTTGATGTGAGGGTCACCTACCGGATCCACGAAAAGGTCCCCGGGCAGGGTTACCGCCTCGAATTGGAGATAAACGCCCGCAACCTGGCCGATGTTCCCGTGCCGGTGGGGCTGGGCTGGCACCCCTATTTCCACGCTAACGCTCTTACCGACCAGAGCCTAGACTCGCTTTACCTGGAGCTACCGGCCAAAACTGAGGTCGTCAGCGACGACATGCTGATTCCGCTTGAAGGCTCGCAGGCTTTTAAAGAGCCTGACTATGCCCAAAGCCAGTGCGGGCGCATCATTGTGGAGCTTAAAGACTGGGAAGTAGACACTGCCTGGACCGATCTTTGGGCTGATAAAGACGGGTTGATTCGCAGCTATGTAGTTGGCTCGCAGGGGCATCTGGTGCTCACTCAAGACACGCCCGTGCCTCACTCGGTTGTGCACGCCTTCACTGGTGACACTTTGCCCACGCGTAAGCGTCAAAGTCTTGCTTTGGAGCCGTGCTCGGCTGTGACCAATGCTTTCAACCGGATCCCGCAGCTGCTGGAGCTGGAGCCGGGCCAGAGTAGGAGCCTGCACACCAGTGTTGACTACGTGAGCTAGTTTTTCGCTGACTTTTGGCAACTGAGGCTGGACGGTTTTCCTGATTTTCCAGCTGGCGGCCTTTGAGCTGCTGCGTAACGTTGACGGCGGGTACTTTAGGGTGCCCGCCGTACTTCGTTTAGGGCGACGCCGCCGTGAATAACCGCTTTTTGCACAGGGGGATAAATTTTTCGCCCACACAGGGCTATCCACACCCCGGTAGCTGGCGATTGCTGGCCAGGTTCATAGTGTGCCTATGGGCACTAGACAAAAACGGGCCATGCAAGATTTCATCCGCGTGGCCTACAGCGGCGACCATGAGCAGGTTGAACGCCCCTACCGGGTAGCCATGGGGGCAAAAGCCGCGCTTTGGGGCGGAATAACGCTGATAGCGCTGGGTTTGCTGATTGCTGCTTGGCAGCTGTTCATAACCGGCCCAGAGCCCAGCCGGGCCCAAACCGGTGCAAAAACTGCCACCACTCGCGCTCAGAGTTTAGGGATGGCCAAGAGTGCAGCAGTGGCGGCGTCGGCACAGGCCTCTGCCAGAAGTCCCGCTCCCGCTTCTGGGGTAGGGAATGGGGGAGCTGGCCTGGCTAGTTCAGCTGGCCCTGCCAGTTCAGGCGGGGCTACTAGTGGAGGAGATACGGCTGGCTCGGGGCAAATAGTGGTTGATGTCGACGGCGCCGTGGCTCACCCTGGCCTATACAAACTTCCACCTGACTCACGAGTGCAAGCAGCCCTGGCGGCAGCTGGAGGTTTAAGCCCGCAGGCAGATGCTCACCGCATCAACCGCGCCGCCAAACTCCATGACGGCCAAAAACTCTATGTGCTCTCCCAAGGTGAAAGCACCCCGCCACTGGCTGCTTCAAGTGGCCAAGGCTGTGAGGGGCAGGCTTGCACCAGCACAGAGGGCGGCGTCGCTGGCAGTGACCCTGAAGGGCAAGGCCTTGTAAACATCAACACCGCCAACGCCACGCAGCTAACCCAACTACCCGGGGTAGGCCCGGCCATCGCCCAAAAAATTATTGACTATCGCACCGCCAATGGGCCTTTTACCAGCGTAGATGACCTGACTAAAGTGCCCGGTATTGGCGCGGCTAAGCTAGCCCAAATCAAAAGCCATGCCCGCGTCTAAAACACTTGCTGCGTCTAAAACAGCTGCCGGGATTGGCGGCGCTGACAGCGCTAACAGTGCTAACGGCGCTGCCGGGGCTAACAGTGCTGACAAGGCGCACGGCGCTCGTGGTGGTGGCGCTATGCCTCAAGCCGGTGACGCAAAGGAGACAGATGCTAGTTCAGTGCCCAAAGTGCGCGCTAGCAAGTCTAAAGTGCGCGCTAGCAAGGCGCATGTCAGCGAGCGCGAACGCGAGCTGCAATTACTGCGCCGGCCTAAAGCACCCCAACCCTGGGACCTGCGCTTATGCCCAGCCATGGCGCTGTGTTGGGGCTGCGCCTGGGCATTAGTGCAGGTAGATGCGCGCTCGAAACAAGCCTGGAAATTTTGGCTGCTACTAGCCGTTATCTGTGCCCTATCTGGACTGGTGTGTATAAGCCGTCACCCGCGCCAGCCCACTCACCGCCTAGATAAACGAGCCGGCGCCGGGCAAACCCATAGCCACCTCTGGTTTAGTGTTGGCGCCTGCCTGCTAAGCGTATGCGCACTGAGTCTAAGTGGCGCAGCCCAGGTTTATAACCGCTCACGTGACCCCATACTCGATTACATTGATGCAGCTCAGAGCCCTAGCCAAAGCCAGGGCCAAAAGCAGGCCAGGGCGCCGTCGTCGCAAAGCCAAAGAGTTAGTGACAATGAGGCAGTCGCCGGGGCGGTAGGCGCTGCTGAGACGACAACCAACGCCGCTAAGGCAGCCAGCGCCGGGGCGGTGAACCTAACCGCGCAGGTGCGTAGCGTCCCCAAACCGCTTACGCGCCCGGGGCGCTACCTGGTGACCCTCAAAGTTATGCGCGTAAACGCGCGTCCTAGCCGGGCGCTAATCACCCTGTTTGTCTCTTCAGCCTGGTCGGGGGTTAAACCAGGGGAAATGGTGAGTTTTCAAGCCAACTTGCGCGGGGCAAAAGCAGGTGGGCGAGCCTTGGCTATCGCTAGCCACAACCGCCTGCCCCACACTTTAAAACCACCAGGCGGTATATATCGGCTGGTAAACGCGGCTCGGCGGCAACTAGCTGGGGCTGCGCGCAACGCTAATCACGCCCATCCACCTCCGGTGCCAGGAGCCTTGGCACGCTGGGGGAGTAAAACGGCTGAGGAGAGCGAGGCAGATGAGGGGAGTGCGGCGGCTGAGCCGGGTCAACTGCCCCTGGGCGCTGATGCGCCAGAGCTGGTTATTGGTGTGGTGCTCGGTGACGACACTGGCCTGGAAGCCGCCACCACCAAAAACATGCGCGCCTCTAACCTCACCCACCTAACTGCGGTTTCAGGCGAACACGTGGCGCTAGTTTTAGCGGCTACGCTCAGCCTATGCGGGCCACTACCAGTGCGCCTAAAAACCCTGATCGGGTTATTTACCCTGGTGGGACTAGTTTTACTGGTTCAACCCAGCGGCTCAGTGCTACGCGCAGCCGCCATGGGCTCAGTGCAGCTAGTGGGGTTAAGCGCGGGCCGGCAAGCCTCAGCCCTACCAGCTTGGGCTGCCGGCGCCATCGTGCTGCTGCTAATTGACCCCTGGCAGGCCTGCGACTGGGGATTTGCCCTATCCATTGCGGCCACCGGCGGCCTGATCATGCTGGCGCCAGGGCTAGAGCGTCAGCTAGGGCGGCTAATGCCAACCTTCTTTGCGCAGCTAGCTGCAATTCCCCTGGCCGCGCAGCTTGCCTGCGCTCCGCTGCTGATCGCTTTAAACCCGCATATCAGCATGTGGGGCGTGGTGGCTAATATGTTGGCGGCTCCCGTGGTGGCGGTGGTGACCTACACCGGATTGGCGGCCACAGCCTTGGCCACGGCGCTGCCATCCTTGGCGCAGCTGCTGGTGCTACCGGCGCTGTGGGGGTGTGCCTGGCTGGAGTGTATTGCCCACTTTTTTGCGCACCTGCCCGGCGCCCAAGTGAACTGGCCGGGGAAAGTCAGCGGCGTTTGCTCCCTGGCGGCTTTAAACGCGGGCATCTGGCTGCTGTTGGTTCGGATGCGACGTTAGTGGCAACCTTGGATCATGGCCGCCTCACGCTCAGCCCCACGTTCACGCTCTAGTGCCCCCACGCGCTCACGCTCAGCCAATGCGCTAGGTAGCACTACCTGGGATCGGGTGGATTTAGCGCCCGTAGTGTTACTGCGGGGGAGTGAGTCTGTCCTGGTGCAGCGGGCTCAAGACAGGTTGCTGGCCCAGGCGCGTGCCAAAGACCCAAATGTTGAGGTCAGCCGCCTAGAAGCAGCCGGATACGACAAGGGCCAGCTAGCCGGGCTGGTTTCGCCCTCACTATTTGGCGAGCCGCGCTTGATCATCATTAACGATCTTGAACATGCCACCGACGCCCTGATTGAGGATCTGCTTAGCTACCTGCAAGCCCCAGAAGAAGACGTCAACCTGGTGCTGCGCCACGCTAGCGGCAATCGCGGTAAAAAACTGCTGGACGCTATCGCCAAGGCAGGTATGCCGGTGGTTGAATGCGCGCAAATAAAATCAGCCCGCGACAAGAGCTCTTTAGTGATCGGTGACGTGCGCCGAGCCAAGCGACAAATCGACCCTGACGCCGTCGAAGCCCTAGTTGAGGCGCTAGGCAGTGACTTAACTGACCTTTTGGGTGCGGTTAAACAGCTGCTTGCTGATACCAGCGGCACCATCACTATCACCCAGGTAAACACCTATTATGGTGGGCGCATTGAGGCTAGTGGCTTTGCTGTTGCGGATGCGGCAATCAGTGGCGACGGCGCCAAGGCAGTAACTACTTTGCGTCACGCCCTGGCCACCGGCACTGACCCGGTAGTGATTGTTTCAGCCCTGGCCATAAAGATTCGTCAGCTAGCGCGGGTGGCCGCAAGTGCCGGCAGGAAAGACATCACCCCCGCAAAGCTGGGCATGGCTCCCTGGCAGATAGATAGCGCGCGCCGTCAGCTGCGCGGCTGGTCTGACGACGGTTTGGCGGATGCGATTGTGGCGGTAGCTAACGCCGACGCGCAGGTTAAAGGCGAAGAGCGCGACGCCGTCTACGCCCTAGAGCGGGCAGTACTAAAAGTGGTGCACGCCCGCCGTGCCCGCTAGACACTGGCCTTAGCCAGGCACTAGTGCCCTCATAGGCTTGCATTGCCGCGCCCCTGTGCTAGGGCGCAAGCCATTGCCTCACAAATACTGACATTTCATCCCTTCCCTATAAAACCCCATGAATTTTTTATAGGGAAGGGATGATTTTGCCTGTATTTACAAACAAAATGGCCGACCCTGTGAGGATCGGCCATCTGTAGCTAGTTAACTAGCAAAGATCACATAGCAGCAATCTGCTTGCCCAGCTTGGACTTGCGGTTGGCAGCCTGGTTGCGGTGGATAACACCCTTGGAGACAGCCTTGTCCAGCTTGCGGCCGGCCTTGCGCATCTCGGCTTCAGCTACAGCCTTGTCGCCGGAGGCGATAGCCTCGCGTACACGGCGCACGTAGGTCTTGAGCTCCGACTTGACGTGTCGGTTGCGGATGCGGGCCTTTTCGTTGGTCTTGATGCGCTTGATCTGCGACTTAATGTTCGCCACGATTAATCTTTCTTACAGACGGATATGGTCAATGGCCGGTAAGAGGGTACGCAATAACCTTGACTATCAGGCGTGGGGTTGCCCTGGCTAAGGTTCCTGCTGGACCTACGAAGCCGGCCAGGCCCAAGGTCCAAGAGGAAACATTAGCATAATTACGAGCGTTTGCCCCAGTGCTTAGCTATGGCCGTAACCACCTTATTGTAGGTGGCCCTATCCAGCGTGGCCCCCTCACGGCGCACGTCACGCTGGGAGACAAGCAGTAGTCGGTCCAGGCGCACCGAGCTGACTCGCCCCTGCGGATCCCAGTCACCAGCCCCAATAGCCAGCCAGTAACGTCCCCAGTGGGCTTCCTGCTCGCGGTCAATATCGTGGTTTTTGCTGGTCAACTGGGCTACGACGACGTCGGATCCAGTGCGTGCCAGCACCACCACCGGGCGGTCTTTACCCTGGGTGGGATCTTCCTCATAGGAGATCCAGGTCCACACCACTTCGCCCGGGTCGGCGTCGTTATCGGCGACCGGCTGGTAGCTAAATTCGGGTAGGCCGCGCCTGGCCACATCCCACACCTGGTTACCACTGATATGTACGTCGCGGCTAGCGGCGACCTTAGGGGTAGCGGGAGTTTTGGGGCTGCTGGCAGGGCGAGGCTTGGGGGCACTAGCAGAGCTACGGCCACTAGCTGAGGAGCGCCTACTAGTTGAGGGACGCGATGCTTCCTGAGCAGCGCCCTGGCTGGGCTCAGGCGCCTGTGAGCTGCTGTTAGCGTGGTCCTTATTGGTCCCAAATAAGGCTGCCGCCAGGCGTAAAGCAGCAATAAACACTTCGGATAAATTAGCCATGGCCTAATCCTATTTAACTACCTGGCCTCTAATGCTCACCTAAGCAGTGGCGCGCAGCACCTGACGCGCAGCACCTGGCACGTGGCGCCCCCGCTGCCAGCCGGGCGGCGTCGTCGTAAACAAAACGTAAGACACACTGGTGACTTTGGTCGCTAGCTTTGAGGCCTAAGCGAGGCGCATGGGATAATGCCAAATAATCTGTGTTAAACCGTCGGAAGTGTCGCGTTGACCCCTATTGCCACCCCAGAGCAGCTAAAAAACGTCCAGCCTGCCTCCACCCCCCAGCACCTGCTGCGTAATTTCTCCATCATTGCCCACATCGACCACGGTAAATCCACCCTGGCCGACCGTATGCTGCAGGCCACCGGCGTGGTCCAGCCGCGTGACATGCGCGCCCAATACCTAGACCGCATGGATATTGAACGCGAACGCGGCATCACCATTAAAAGCCAGGCTGTGCGTATGCCCTGGACCGTTGAGGCTGACGGGGTGAGCACTACCTACGCCCTAAACATGATCGACACCCCCGGTCACGTGGACTTCTCCTACGAAGTTAACCGCTCGCTGGCCGCCTGTGAGGGGGCAGTGCTGCTAGTAGACGCCGCCCAGGGCATTCAGGCCCAAACCCTAGCCAACCTATATATGGCTATGGAAGGCGACCTGACCATCATCCCGGTGCTCAACAAGATCGACCTACCCGCCGCCGAGCCCGAGCGCCACGCCGCCGAAATCGCCTCCCTGATCGGCTGCGAAATTGAGGATGTACTACAGGTTTCAGGTAAAACCGGTCAGGGCGTGCCCGAGCTACTAGACCAGATCGTGGCCCAGGTGCCCGCCCCGGCAGGCACCCCCGACGCCCCCACCCGCGCCATGATTTTCGACTCCGTCTACGACACCTACCGAGGCGTGGTCACCTATGTGCGTGTAGTTGACGGGCAGCTAAAGCCGCGCCAGCGCATTGAAATGCTCTCCACTAAAGCCCACCACGAGCTGCTAGAAATCGGGGTTATTTCCCCCGAACCCCAGCCTACTCAAGGCTTGGGCGCCGGCGAAGTAGGCTACCTGATCACCGGCGTTAAAGACGTACGCCAATCCAAGGTGGGTGACACGGTCACCACCGCCGCCGCCCCCGCCAGCGAACCGCTAGCGGGCTACCAAGAACCCAAACCCATGGTGTTCTCCGGCCTATTCCCGGTAGACGGCTCAGACTTCCCCAACCTGCGCGACGCCTTAGACAAGCTCAAGCTAAACGACGCCGCCCTAACCTACGAGCCGGAAACCTCCGTGGCCCTAGGCTTCGGTTTCCGCTGCGGCTACCTAGGCTTGCTGCACCTAGAAATTATTCGTGAACGCCTAGAGCGCGAATTCAACCTAGACATCATCTCCACTGCCCCCTCCGTGGTTTACGACGTAACCATGGAAGACAAAACCGAGCACCTAGTCACCAACCCCTCAGAATTCCCTGAAGGCAAGGTGCTAGATGTGCGCGAGCCGGTAGTGCGCGCCACTATCCTTACCCCCAGCGAATTTGTGGGCACCGTAATGGAACTATGCCAGTCACGTCGCGGCAACCTGCTAGGCATGGACTACCTGAGCGAAACCCGCGTGGAAATGCACTACACCCTGCCCCTGGCGGAGATCGTCTTTGACTTCTTTGACCAGCTAAAGTCGCGCACTCGCGGCTATGCGTCGCTGGATTATGAACCCGATGGTACCCAAAGCGCCAATCTGGTTAAGGTTGACATTTTGCTTAACGGCGACAAGGTCGACGCTTTTAGCGCCATTGTGCACAAGGACGCGGCCTACTCCTACGGGCTGATGATGACTAAGCGCCTAAAGGACCTGATTCCGCGCCAGCAGTTTGAGGTGCCCGTACAGGCCGCTGTGGGTAGCCGCATTATTGCCCGTGAAACCATCCGCGCCCTGCGTAAAGACATGCTGGCCAAGTGCTACGGCGGTGACATCACCCGTAAGCGCAAGCTGCTAGAAAAGCAGAAGGAAGGTAAAAAGCGCATGAAGGCCATCGGTCGCGTGGATGTGCCTCAGGAAGCTTTCATTGCGGCTTTGGGTGCAGACACCCCCACTGGCAAGGAAAAGTAATGGATAAGGCGGCTAAGCACACTAGTGCCTGGGCTGATGCGGCCACCGGCCAGATGCATCCGGCTCGCTCGCATGAGGTTCATGCCCGGGTGCGCTCTTTTTCGCGAGCCGGTGGGCGCCTGCGTGCTAGTCAGCATGCTGCTTTGGAGCGTCACGGGGACAGCTACCTGGTCCAGGTGCCGCGCCACGACGCTGTTCGCACGGTAGATCCAGACTTTGTGCTTGACCCCCAGCAGGTTTTTGGCCGCAGCGCCCCGCTGATTGTGGAGGTTGGCCCAGGTGGGGGAGAGGCCCTGCTGGCGGCTGCTAAAGCTAACCCGGATACCGATTTTTTAGCGGTAGAAGTGTGGGAAACCGCCATCGCTAAAATTGTTTCCGCAGCCGCCGCTCAGGAACTAGACAATGTCAAGGTAGTTCCGGCTGATGCGTCACAGCTTTTAGCCACCGCCCTGCCGGTTGGTTGCGCTAGTGAGGTGTGGACTTTCTTCCCGGACCCTTGGCGTAAAAGCCGTCACCGTAAGCGTCGCCTAGTTAATGAAGCTTACGCCGCCTTGGTGGCGCGGGTGCTGGCACCTGGGGGAGTGTGGCGACTGGCTACCGACTGGGCTGATTACGCCTGGCAAATGCGCGACGTCGTAGAGGCAGTAAGTGCTAAAGGCCTGTTTGATTATCCCGACGCCGGCGCTCGCCCCCAGCTGGGTAGTGACACTTGGGTTGAGGGCGATAAAGGAAACGGCCCAGACCCGGGTTCGCCGCGCGGCGTCATGGGCGGGTGGAGCCAGCGTTTTAGCGGGCGTAAACTGACCCGTTTTGAAGCGCGCGGCATTGCTGAAGGGCGCACTATTCGCGATCTGACCGCGCTGCGCACCAACCAGAAACTAACCCCTGCGCTAATTGAGTCGCGCGAGGTGACACGGCCCGAGGTGGCACAGCTGGAAAATGGTGCTTCGGGGTTGAGGGCGCCTAGTGCCTAGTCAACCTGAAGGTCAAAAACTTCCCGACCCCTACGCCCTACCAAGCGCAGTTAGCCAGGGAGGCCAGGCCAAAAACTTCTCGGTTTACCTGCACGTACCCTACTGCCGGGTGCGTTGCGGTTACTGCGATTTCAACACCTACACCAACCTGACCATGGGACCGGGGGCTAATGCCGGTGACTATCCCCAAACCCTGGCCGCTGAAGCGCGCCTGGTGGCTGGGGCAATGCAGCGCGCCGGATTGTCCTTGCCGCCGGCCTCTACCGTATTTATTGGGGGAGGCACCCCCACCATGTTGGCTGCTAAAGATTTAGCGGCAATGGTGGATACGGTGGCGCAAACCTGGGGCCTGAGCGACGACGTCGAGATCACCACAGAAGCCAACCCTGAAACTGTAGATGCCCCCTACCTGCAAGCTTTAGCAAGCGCCGGGTTTACGCGGGTGTCTTTTGGGATGCAGTCGGCTGTTCCCGCAGTGCTTAAAACTTTAGACCGCACCCACACCCCGGCGCGCGTGCCGCAAGTGGTGGCTTGGGCTAAGCAAGCGGGCCTGCAAACCTCAGTTGACCTGATCTACGGCAGCCCCGGTGAGTCGCTGGCAGATTGGCGTCTTTCCCTTGAGGCGGCCGTGGCCATGGAACCAGACCACATCTCCGCCTACGCCCTGGTGATTGAGCCGGGCACCAAAATGTGGGGCCAGGTGCGTCGCGGCGAGCTGCCTATGCCCAGTGACGATGATGAAGCCAGTAAATATGAGCTGGCTGATCAGCTTTTAAAGAACGCCGGCTACAACTGGTACGAAATTTCCAACTGGGCTCGCCCCGGCTACCAGTGCCGCCACAACCAAGCCTACTGGCGCCAAGACACGTTCTGGTGGGGGCTAGGGCCAGGGGCGCACTCATATTTGGGCGCCGCCCGGCTATGGAACACCAAACACCCTTTGGCCTGGGCTAACCAAATTAACTCAGGGCAAATCCCGGTGGCTGGTTGGGAGCATTTAGGTGCGGGTGAGCGCGCCACTGAAGTGGTGATGCTGGCTGTGCGTACCCGCGCGGGCCTAGACATCGACCAGCTGCGCCACCTGCGTGAAGATAAAGGCGCGGGCCTATCACAAGTGGTGGCTAAGCTGATTGCTACTGGCCTGATAGAGCCGCGCCAAGCCCTGGCTGGAAGAGTTGTCTTGACGCTGTCAGGTCGTTTATTGGCTGACGGCGTCACTTCCCAGCTTCTAGGATGGTAGGCTCACCCTCGGAGGGGCACTGCCCTCTTTTACTTGTTCGCTAGGCTTTGTAAACCCGGGCCTGCCAAGCTTTTACTTAAAACTTAGAGCTAATAGAATTGGCTTGTTTTTCCAATCCCTCTCTTGCATCGCATCACCTAAATCTGGGAGCTAACTGTGGATAAAATCGGCTTTGATCACGATAAATATCTAAAGCTACAGTCCGAGCACATCGCCCAACGCCGCTCCCAGTTTGACGGCAAGCTCTACCTAGAGTTCGGCGGCAAGCTAGTAGATGACCTACACGCCTCGCGCGTACTGCCTGGTTTTACCCCGGATAACAAAATCGTCATGCTTGAGCGCCTCAAAGATGAGGTAGAGATCGTGGTGGCGGTGAACGCCCAAGACTTCCAGCGTCACAAGATGCGCGCCGACTTTGGGATCTCCTACGAAGACGACGTCCTGCGCCACATTGACGCCTTCCGCTCCTACGGGCTGTATGTGGGCTCAGTGGTTATCACCCGCATGAGCGAGCAAAACCAGCAGGCTTTAGCTTTCAAAAACAAGCTAGAAAAACTGGGTGTAAACGTATTTGAGCACTACGCCATTCCTGGCTACCCCCACAATGTGGAGCTAATCGTTTCCGAGCAGGGTTACGGCCGCAACCAGTACATTGAAACCACCCGTGACCTGGTGGTAGTCACCGCCCCCGGGCCAGGCTCAGGCAAGATGGCCACCTGCCTATCCCAGCTTTACCAAGACCACCAGCGCGGCTTGCGCTCAGGCTACGCCAAGTTTGAAACCTTCCCGATCTGGAACCTGCCCCTAGACCACCCGGTTAACGTGGCCTATGAGGCGGCCACTGCTGACCTCGACGACGTCAACATGATTGACCCCTTCCACCTGGCTGCTTACGGGGTGCAAACCGTCAACTACAACCGCGACGTCGAAATTTTCCCGGTACTAAGCCGCCTATTTGAAAAAATCTTGGGTGCCAGCCCCTACAAGTCACCCACTGACATGGGCGTAAACATGGCTGGCTATTGCATTAGCGATGACGAAGCCTGTCGTGAAGCTTCCAAGCAGGAAATTATTCGCCGCTACTTCAAAGCCCTGGTGCAAGAACGCAAAGACCAAAGTGAGCCGGTACAGTCCAACAAGATCGCTTTGCTGATGGCCGGGGTGGGTGTAAACGAGCTAGACCGTAAGGTGGTGGCCCCCGCCCGGAAGCTAGCTGAAGACACCGGCGCCCCTGCCGCCGCCTTGGAACTGCCTGACGGCACCATTGAACTGGGTAAAACCACTGCGCTACTGGGCTCCTCCTCAGCGGTGCTGCTTAACGCGCTTAAGCACCTGGCCGGTATTGACTCTGAGGTCAAGCTACTCAACGAGGCTACCATCGCCTCTATTCAGACTCTTAAAACCACCCATTTGGGTAGCCGCAACCCGCGCCTACACACCGATGAGGTGCTAATTGCCCTGTCGGTAAGCGCCCAGATGAACCCCACCGCCCAGCTGGCCCTAGAGCAGCTAGAAAAGCTGCGCGGCTGCGAGGTACACACCTCAGTGATCCTGGGCTCGGTAGATGAGGGTATTTTCCGCTCCCTGGGTGTGCGCGTCACCAATGACCCCGTCTACCAGTCCAAGGGCCTATACCAAAAGCGCTAACACGCTGATTAGCGTCCCAAGGCGCTAGACTGTTGCCAGCCATTTTGTTTCAACACGGAAAGCTAACCAAGTGTTCGGTAATCTCTCTGACCGCCTTAGTGCATCTTTTAACCAGCTACGCGGTAAAGGCCGCCTAAGCGAAGCGGATATTGACTCCACAGTCAGTGAGATTCGTCGAGCCCTGCTAGAAGCCGACGTCGCCCTGCCGGTGGTGCGCTCTTTCACCGCCCAGGTGCGTGAAAAGGCTAAGGATGTGGCCCGCTCTAAGGCCCTAAACCCTGGCCAGCAGGTAGTTAAGATCGTTAATGACGAGCTGGTTGAGGTTCTTGGCGGCCAAAGCCGTGAACTGAACTGGGCTAGCAGTGGCCCCACCATCATCATGCTGGCTGGTTTGCAAGGTGCCGGTAAAACCACCCTGGCTGGAAAGCTAGGTAAGTGGCTGGCCAGTGAAGGCAAGCGGGCCCTGTTGGTGGCTGCGGACTTGCAGCGCCCCAACGCGGTAACCCAGCTGAGCGTCGTCGCCGAACGTGCCGGCGTGGACGTGTGGGCCCCCGAGCCGGGCAACGGCATCGGTGACCCGGTGCAGGTAGCTAGCTCCGGTGTGGCTCAGGCCCGCGCTAAGGGCTACGACGTGGTGATTGTTGACACCGCCGGTCGCCTGGGTATTGACCAGGAAATGATGGCTCAGGCGGTAGCGATCCGTGACGCCATTAAGCCCAATGAGATCCTGTTCGTCCTAGACGCCATGGTTGGTCAGGACGCGGTTAATACCTCAGTTGCTTTCCGCGACGGGGTGGGCTTTACCGGCGTGGTGCTTTCTAAGCTCGACGGCGACGCGCGCGGTGGTGCGGCCCTATCTGTACGTGGGGTTACCGGCGCGCCCGTGTTGTTCGCCTCCACCGGTGAGGGCCTGGACGACTTTGAGCGTTTCCACGCCGACCGTATGGCCTCGCGCATTTTGGATATGGGTGACCTGCTCACCCTGATCGAGCAGGCCCAGAAGGCTTTTGACGAGGAAGAAGCCCAAAAGGCCGCCCAGAAGATGGCCACAGGCACCTTCACCGTTGACGATTTCCTGGCGCAGATGCAGCAGATGCGCAAGCTGGGCTCTATGAAGAAGCTGCTGGGCATGATGCCCGGCATGAACCAGTACCGGGAGCTGATCGACAACTTCGATGAGCGCCAAATTGACCGTATTGAGGCCATTGCCCGCTCTATGACTCCCGGTGAGCGCGCTGACCTGAGTATTCTTAACGGTTCTCGCCGCGAGCGTATTGCGCGCGGTTCAGGTACCAGCACTGCTGAAGTCAACCAGTTTGTGCAGCAGTTCGAGAAGATGAAGACCATGATGGAGGCCATGACTCGTGGTGGTGGCCTGGGTGCTGGCCCCGGCGCCATGCCCGGTATGGGTTCGCTGCCTGGCATGGGTAAGCACTCCAAGGGACGTCAGCCTGCCAAGTCCAAGAACAAGAAGGGCAAGAAGGGCAAGAAGAAAGGCAGCTTGATGCAGCAGGGCGCGGTAGCCGCGCGTGAAGCCGCCAAAGCCCAGGCCCCTGCCGCCGGCAGTGCTTTTGGGGTGGCTCAGCCCCAGGCTCCCAGCCAGCCGATGGATGTGGACTCCGCCATGGCGGGACTACCTGAAGACCTACGTCGTCGTTTGGGGCTGTAGTAAATGCGCCCAGGTGACATTGAAGACTCGATGCGCCAAGCCCTACGCAACAGCGGCATTGACCAGGTGCTTGCTGGTGGCGCTAAGCCCAGCCAGCTGAGCGCAGTAGATTTGGACGGCATTGAGCTTGCGCAAACCGGCTATGACCTAGACGGTGGCCTGGTAGATGTGCACTGTCACCTAGGGCTGGGACCTCAGGGCGCCACTGACCGCCAAACCACCTTGGACCAGGCGGCCAGTGCGGTTAGCGCCGGTATTTTAGGGGTGCGCGACTGCGGCGCCCCAACCGACACCCACTGGCTAGATGCTCAGCGTGAAGCGGGGGCTTTAGTGCCGCGCCTGGTGCGCGCCGGACGCCACATTGCCCGCCCTAAGCGTTACCTGCGCGGCTTTGCTTTGGAACTTGAGCGTCCCCAGGATCTACCTGAGGCCGTGGCCACCCAGGCCCGTGCCGGGGACGGCTGGGTCAAGGTTGTGGGGGACTGGATTGACCGCTCTTTGGGGGCCGAGGCCGACATCACCCCGCTTTGGGATCAGGCCCTAATTGCCGACGCCGTCGCTGCCGCCCACGAAAATGGGGCGCGTATAACCGTGCACACTTTCGCGCACGCCACCTTGAACCCCTGGATTGAGGCAGGGGTGGACTGTTTTGAGCACGCCACCGGCGCCGACAGCGACCAGATTCAAGAAATGGCCGCCCGCGCAATTGCGGTGACCCCAACCTTCCTACAGGTTGATAAGTTCCCCGAGTTTGCCGCTCAGGCGGGAGATAAATATCCGCGCTACGCCACCACGGTTACGGCCTTGCACGCAGGCCATGAGCAGCAGGTGGCCGCCATGTATGAGGCGGGGGTGCGTCTGTTGCCGGGCTCTGACGCTGGCGGCAGCTTGCCCCACAACAGCCTGCCGCGTGAACTGCTGGCTTGGCGCCGCGCTGGGATTAGCGACAGTGAAATCATGCGTCTAGCCACGGTTAGTGTGCGCGAGTTTCTAGGTTTGGAAGCCCACTGGCTGGGCAGCGTCACCTATGAGGCAAACCCAGCTGAAAACCTGCAATACCTGCTAAACCCACTGGCAGTTAACCTCTCTGGCGCAGGCGCTACCCAAATCCCTGAGCAGCCAGTGCGCAGCTAAAGACAATCAGTGCGTTTCTAAAGCGCTCTAGCGTTTAGCAAACATCTAAGCAAAACTAACGGCTGGCCGGTTTAAAGCCAGCCATTAGTTTCGGCTACGCGCGCAGCCTCAGTGCGGTTACGCGAATTGGTTTTACCGATCGCGCTGGAGAGGTAGTTGCGTACAGTGCCTTCACTTAAATGCAGTTGCTTAGCAATCTCGCTAACTCCCGAGCCGGTTAAGGCCTCACGTAAAGTTTCCTGTTCGCGCTCAGTTAGCGGGTTAGGCCCTAAAAACACTGATTCTTGCGCGAGGGATGGGTCAATTACTCGCAAACCTGCATGAACTTTACGTACCGCGTCAGCTAGCTGCTGTGGGGGAGTGTCTTTAACAATGAAACCACTGGCTCCAGCTTCCATAGCGCGCGAAAGGTAACCTGGGCGCCCAAAAGTAGTCACAATCAGGCAGCGGCAATTCAGGCGCGCCTCACGTATGGCCGCAGCGGCACTGAGCCCGTCGCCGTCGGGCATATCAATATCAAGTAGCGCCACATCAGCGCCGCTAGTACGCACCGCCTCCACCACCTGGCGACCAGTACCCACCTGAGCCACCACCTCAATGTCAGGTTCCAACCCCAGCAAAGTGGCTAAAGCTCCACGCACTAAAGCCTGGTCATCAGCTAAAAGCACGTTAATGGTCATGGCAGTTCAATCTCCAAACTAGTGCCGCCAGTGGCGGGGACGATAACAGTGAATTTACCGCCCTCAGCTTCGATCCGCGAGCGCAGCCCGCTCAGCCCGTTACCGAACTGTGCGCCGCTAAAGCCTACGCCGTCGTCGCTGATAGAAAGGTAACCTTCACGCAAAACGAGCTTTACCTGCTTGGCCTGGGCGTGACGCAAAATATTGGTGGTGGCTTCACGCAGCGCCCAAGCCAGGATCTCACGCTGAGGCTCGGGCACCTGCTCCACTTGGCCCTCAACCGTGAATTCAATTTCGGCAGCTTTAAAGGCGGTCACGCTGGTGGCTAACTGGCTGGCCAGATCCGGGGTGCGCAGGCGGGTGACGGTGGCGCGCACATCAGCTAAGGCGGTGCGCGATAGTTCAATGATTTCATCTAGTTCTTTGGCGGCGGCCTCAGGTTTAACCTCCACCAGGCGCCTGGCTACCTCGGCTTTAAGGGTCAGCACAGTTAAAGAGTGACCTAGTAGGTCGTGTACGTCGCGGCTGATGGCTTCACGCTGCAGCAAGGCGGCTTCACGGCGGTTGCGTTCATTGTCGAGATATTGCCGTTCAGTCAAAACCCTAATTAGCATCACAAAGAAAGCTGACAGGGTGCTGCCCCAAATACTGCCGTTACTTAGCAGGGCTTTATCCCAGATGCCAGCGCCTAGGCAGACGGCTGCGCATTCAAGTGCAGCTACGGTTAAACCAAAACGTAGGGGAGTGGTGAAGATGGTGGCCGAAACTACGAAAGGTAGGAAGAATGGTGTCATCCATTTCATCACTGGCATAGCCAAAGCCACCCAGGGCAAAAGCATAAGCGCCACTTTGGCTAGTGCCCGCCAGCGGTTTTCGGAGCTGCCAATTTGCCTGCCGGTCTTAAAGCGGGTTAGTTCAATGTAGAAGCCACAAAAAGCTAGGGTGGCAAAAGTGGCTAGTAGTTTTAACGCCAGCGAGCCGCTCTGACGCCAGAGCATTGATACTGGTTGCAGCAAGATCACTAGCCAAACAATGGCATACCAGTTAAGTCTGCGGCCTCGAGCGGCTGGCTTGCGGTTAAACATGACTACCTTTCACTTACGGCTGGTAGAGCGGTTGCGACCAAAGTAGCAAAGCACCGCGAAGATAAGCGTCCAGGCCACTACGTTAGCAACCTGAACCCATAGCTGCTCGTGGTGAATACCGGAGGTGGTAATTACATAGCTGCCCTGGATGGGGCGGCGCACCAGGTTGGCTACACCATAGACCGGGGTGAAGCGGGCTACCTTCATTAAGCCATCAGACAGGGGCAGGAACAGGCCACCCATAAAAGACAGCAGTGATAATACAGCGCCAGAAATGCTCACAGAGTTGCGTGCCCCCAGCCAGGTTGCAGACATGATGCCGTAGAGGGTGAAGGGAATGCCGCCCAGGCAGCACAGGGCAAAAGCGGCTGCCCAGCGTCCAGGGGTGTCAATTACGGCGGTGGTCAGTGCCCCAGCGGTGAAGATAACGGCCACGGGCACCACCGAAATAACTGCGGTAACCAGCAGTTTGGTAAACAGGTAGCTGCTCAGGCCCCCACGGGTTAGGGCCACTTGGCGTCCCCAACCGTTTGATAGTTCCACGCTGATCTCGCTGGCGCTGGAAGTGGCGCAGGTAATCGCGGAGTAAACCGACATGGAAGCCATAATCCAGGCCGCCACATTGCCGTGCCCGGCCCTTGCCTCAGACCATGACTGGGCGGCGCCAAAGAAGATGTACATACCTAGGGGTAAAAACAGCGTGAAGAAGTAGAAACTGGTGTCAGTTAGACGCTGTTTAGCAACTAAAGCAATGTAACGGGGGTTAATCATTTCAAGCTCCTATAAAAATTCAAAAAGATTTAGAAAGATTTAGGCGATCAGGGCAGTAAATACGTCGTCGAGGGTGGAGGCGCTGATACGCAGGTCCTTGGCGCCGCGCTGATCCAGTAGGGTGCGGGCAATGCTGTCGGAGGCCTTGGTGTGCACGTTTAGCACTGCACCGGTCAGCTCCAGGGCGGAAATTGCCTCGCTGTAGCTGCTCAGGGCCTGCTGGGCCTGCTCTAATGTGCCCGGCCAGGTAATGGTGACCACGTTATCGCTGGCCATGGCCTGCAGGTCAGCTAGTGAACCGTCGGCCACGATCTTGCCGTGGTTCATGATGATGATGCGGTCTGCGAAGTCTGCGGCTTCTTGCAGGAAGTGGGTGGCGAAAATCAGGGTGCGTCCGGTGCTGGTTTGGGCGCGCATGGTGTCCCAAAAGTCTTTACGCGACAGCGGGTCCATACCGGTGGTGGGCTCATCTAAAATCAGCAGCTGCGGCGCTGCCACTAGGGCAATAGCTAGCTTCACGCGCTGGCGCTCACCGCCCGAGAGCTTAACTACCTTGCGTTTGCGCAGCTCGGTTAGGTTTACGCGGTCCATGACCTGCATGACTTCGCGGCGTCCTAGGTGGTTAAGGGCCGCGATCATTTCAATGTTGCTTTGTACGTCAACGTCACCTAGCAGAGCGCTGGTTTGTAGCACGGCACTGATTTTTGCGTTTTTGGCGGCGTCCTTCACGCCGGTGCCCAGTACCTTGATGGTGCCGCTGGTGGGCTGGCTTAGGCCCAGCACCATGTCCAGCAGGGTGGTTTTGCCGGCGCCGTTTTCTCCCAGCAGGGCCACTACCTGGCCGGTGGGGATTTCTAGGCTTACGCCGTCAACCGCGTGTACGTTGCCAAAGTATTTAGTTACCTGCTTTACCTCAAGGGCGTGCGTGGCGCTGGTGTTAGCGCCCTGATCTGCGTAAGTGCTCATGTATCCATAATGTCCGCCGAGGGTGGGGGCTACTAAGGTGCCTTGTCACCGGCTTGGGCTGACATTTGTCATGGGGGTCGGCTTGCGGGTTTTGCTGCTTTTTTGGCGACGACGGCGCTCAGTTGGCGGGTAGCGGTGGCGACGACGGCGGTGCGGGCTGTGCGGTAAATCGCAGCGGGCTGGTGGCGCAGGTTAATTGGCTTAAATACGGGTTTCTGGCAAAATAACCAGTTGTACTCGACCGTACACGACCCCTCTCTCGGGTGCGGTCGCGTCCAGGTGTGTGCCTGAAACCGTTGCTTAACCCCACCGGGGAAGGGCATAGACCAAATCTACTTTGAACTGGAGTTCATAACTGTGGCAGTAAAGATCCGCCTAAAGCGCATGGGTAAAAAGTTCGCGCCGTTCTACCGCGTGGTTGTCCTAGACAGCCGCAAGCGTCGCGACGGTCGTGTTATCGAAGAGATCGGTATCTACGACCCCATGCAGGAGCCTTCACTGATTAAGATCGACGGCGAGCGCGCTAAGTACTGGCTAGGTGTTGGTGCCCAGCCTTCCAACACCGTGCACAACCTGCTTAAGATCACCGGTGACTGGCAGGCCTTCAAGGGCCTAAAGGGTGCCGAGGGTAGCCTGAAGGTCAAGGAAGTTAACGCCGATGCCGCTGCTCAGGCAGTTGCTGAGGCTGCTGACCGCGCCGAGAAGCTCAAGGCTGAGGCTTCGGCCAAGGCCGCCGAGCAGAAGGCTGCTGAAGAATCCGAACAGGCCTCTGAGGAGGCCTGAGATGCTAGCTGATGCCCTAGAACACCTGGTTCGCGGCATTGTCGATAACCCTGACGATGTCACCGTCAATTCCCGTTCGCTGCGTCGCGGCGAGCTGCTGGAAGTGCGTGTGAACCCCGAGGATCTGGGGCGAGTCATTGGCCGTTCAGGTCGCACCGCCCGTGCTTTGCGCACGGTGGTATCGGCCCTGGCCAATGGTCCGGTTCGTGTGGACGTAGTTGACACTGACCGCCGCTAACTAGGCATTAGCACCTAACCCGGCTACCTTAAGTTAAGGAGCCGGGTTTTGTGTATGTAGCAATTCCCCATTCTTTTAAGGAAAAACGTGGAGCTTAACGTAGCAGTTATCGGACCGGCGCATGCCCTTAAGGGCGAGGTGCGTCTAGAGATCCGCACCTCTGACCCCCAGGGGCGCCTAGCGGTAGGTAACACCCTACCCACCCGACCGGCGGCCAACGGCCCCCTAACCGTGGAGCGCCTACGCTACGACGGGCGCTACTATTTCGCTAAATTCGCTGAGGTTAACGACCGCACCCGCGCTGAGCAGCTACGCGGCACCATGCTGGTGGTGGAAACCGACGATGATGAAGAAAGCGACGAAGAAGGCTGGTACGCCCACGAGCTGATCGGCCTAGAAGCTCAAACTGAGCCCGGCGAGGTGCTTGGTGAAGTAGTGGATTTGATTCCCGGTATTGCCCAAGACCGCCTGGTGGTGCTCACCGAGGATGACCAGCGCATTGAGGTTCCCTTTGTGGAAGCGATTGTCACCGAAATTGATGTTGAGGCGCAGGTGGTTGTAATCAACCCGCCCGGTGGCCTGTTCCCGGGCCTGGGCCAGGCGGAGGACGCACGCTGATGCGTATTGACGTAGTCACCATTTTTCCCGACTACCTGCGGGCGCTGGATTTATCCCTAATTGGTAAAGCTATCGACGCCGGAAAGCTCCAGTTGGGCATCCATGACCTGCGCGATTGGACCCAGGACCGCCACAACACGGTTGATGACACGCCTGCCGGAGGCGGCGCCGGTATGGTGATGCGCCCTGACGTGTGGGGTAAAGCTTTAGATCAGGTACTGGCCTTGCCGCTAACGGCCGCGCCAGTCGCTGAGCCCACGTACCTTGCGGATGCACAAAGCGTGCCTGCTGCGCCCGCGCCAGATCCTCTAGCAGCGCCGTCGCCCCTGGCTGCAGCGGCTGAAACCGCCCCCCAAGGCCCCTTGCACCGCCGCGTGCTGGTTATTCCCACCCCCTCAGGCCAGGTCTTTACTCAGCGTGTGGCGGAAGAATTAGCCGACGTCGACCAGCTAGTTTTCGCCTGTGGGCGCTATGAAGGCATCGATGCGCGCGTAGCCGAGCATTACCAAAGCGCCGGCTACCAGGTGCGTGAACTATCCATTGGCGACTACGTACTAAACGGTGGGGAAGTAGCCACCCTAGTTATGGTTGAAGCTATTGCCCGCCTGATTCCCGGCGTTATCGGTAACCCCACCTCACTGGTAGAAGAATCCCATGCAGCCAGTGGCCTGCTGGAATACCCGGTCTATACTCGCCCAGTCAGTTGGCGGGGGTTAGAGCTAGACCCAGACCTACTAGGCGGCAACCACAAACTCATTGCCCGGCGTCGTCGAGACCAGGCCCTTACCCGCACCGCAACCAGGCGCCCAGACATGATTGCGCGCCTAAACCCCGCCACCCTGGACCGCGCCGACCGCGCCCTGCTAGCCCAGCTGGGATGGGCGGCGCTAGACGGCGAGCACTTTGAGCGCATTAAGCTACGCCCGGCGCGTGCGGAAGAAATCGAAGCTCTAGTGCAGCTAGGTCGGGCCACTTTCCCTGACGCCTGCCCCGCCTTCCTTAGTGACGACGACGTGCAGGCCTTCATGGATGCCACCTTCACCCCTGAGCAGGTGGCTAGCTGGGTAAATAGCGACGACGCCGCCCTGGTTGTGGCCGAGCGCGTAGCTAGCGGGCAGCTGTTGGGATACGTGCTAGTAGAACGTGACCTACCCGACGGGGCCAATGAGCTAGTAACTGACCCGCGTCCACGCTGCCTAGAGCGCTACAGTCAAGCCGAGCTGGGCTATGTGTGCAAACTGTACCTACTGCCCAGCGTGCGTGGAGGCGGAATAGCCGGCGCCCTTATGGGCCAAGCTAAAAAAGCCGCCGCCAACTGGGGCGTTAAAACCATGTGGCTAGCCACGCATGAAACCAACCGCCGCGCCCAAAAACTATATAAACGCTACGGCTTTAAAAACGCCGGCAAACGCAGCTTTAAAGTGGGCAGCGCTACCTGCCGAGACGTAGTTATGGTGGCCAGCTTGTAGTAACCTTAAAGGGTTGTCTGCCTAGAACTTATCCTGCCGCTGGGGGTTTGGTTCATATTGGGTATAGACAATGTCCGTAACGCACCCAAGCAGGTGCCGTGACAAACGTTCTTGACCAGCGGCATGGACGTTGGAGTAAATAGATGACCAACCTCATCGATCAGATTAACGCCGCCTCGCTGCGCGAAGACATCCCGGCTTTCCGCGCCGGTGACACCATCAAGGTGCACGTGAAGGTTATCGAAGGTAACCGCTCTCGTGTACAGGTTTTCCAGGGCGTAGTAATCGCCCGTAACGGTGGCTCCACCCTGGGCGCCACCTACACCGTGCGCAAGATTTCCTTCGGTGTTGGCGTTGAGCGTACTTTCCCGCTACACACCCCCACCGTTGAGAAGGTAGAGGTAGTCACCCGCGGTGACGTACGTCGCGCCAAGCTGTACTACGTACGTAAGCTGCGTGGTAAGGCTGCCAAGATTCGCGAGCGTCGTGAGGCCTAAAGCTTAATCGCTCTTGAGGTAGCGCTTGGAACACACTAGTTCCAGGCGCTGCCTTGTTTTTAAGCTAAGTGCCGTATCCTTAGGGTGCTTGGCTAGCCCAAGGTTTAAGCTCCCACTACGAGCTTTAAGGAAGGTAAGGGTCTTGGCTAATTCTGAAACTGATTTTGACCGTGATGTGATGGACTCGCCGCAGTCTGAAACTGTTGCACCAAAACGACACTCAGATAAAGCTCCCCGGCAGGGATTTATCAGGCGCAATATCAGCAGCGTGATAGTCATGGTGGTGATCATCGCCGTGGTGGCGCTGATCAAGACCTTTATCGTGCAAAACTTCTCTATCCCCTCAGCCTCCATGGAGCGCACTTTGATGACGGGAGACCGCATCATTGTTAGCGTCTGGGACCGTGAAGATGTAAAGCGCGGAGACGTGGTGGTTTTTGAAGACCCCGACAATTGGCTGCCTCAGCTGCAGCGCAGCGGCGTTAAAGGCGCAGCCGTAACCGCCCTGGAATATGTGCACCTGCTGCCAAAAAATTCCGGCAAGCACCTAATTAAGCGCGTTATTGGTGTGCCCGGAGACCATATTGTGGCTGATGGCTCCGGCCCCATGACTATTAACGGGGTTAAGGTTAACGAAACCTACCTGGCTAAAGGCGTGCACTCTTCAGATATGGCTTTTGATATCACCGTGCCGGCCGGTTACGTGTGGGTTATGGGTGATAACCGCAACAACTCTGCAGACTCACGTATGCACCAAAGCGACGCCCACCACGGCCTGGTGCCGATTAAAAACATTGTGGGCAAAACCCGCATGGTGGTTTGGCCGCTAAGCCACTGGAGCTCAGTTGACTCTAAGGGTGTCTTTAACACTGTACCCAGCGCTAAATCCACCCCCACCAGCCTGCCTAACTCCACATTGAACCCGATTTCTACCAACCGCGTCCCTAAAGACCCAGCCCCGTACACTCCCAGCCCCACTGACATTGAGTCAACTGAGCCTGACCAGGGTCACCAAGGCGAGAGCAGTGATGGTAGCCAGGGCAGCGATTCTGACTCCAGTCAGAGCGAAGAAGACAGCGGCCAGTGAGCCAGGTACCTACCCGCGTACTTGAAAAATCCCTGCTAGCCACCTGCCCACTGGTGGCCGGCATGGATGAGGTGGGGCGTGGAGCTTTAGCCGGCCCAGCCACTGTGGGGGTAGCCCTGGTTGATAACTCAACCAGCGATGCTTTCCCGGCGGGCCTAAAAGACTCTAAACTACTTAGCCCCACCCGCCGCCAAAACCTGGTGGAGCCGGTTAAACAGTGGGTGGTTGACAGCCAAGTAGCTCACGCCAGCCCCAGTGAGGTTGACCGTTTCGGGATTGTGGGAGCACTGCGCCTAGCTGGTTTTCGGGCCCTAGCCCAGCTAGCCAAGCGGGGCCACCGTCCAGACGCCATTATTTTAGATGGCCGCGATAACTGGCTTAGTAGCGCTGACTTATTTCTTTCTTTGGCCGACACCGAAATGGCAGATTTAATGGCAATTTCAGGTGAGCTGGCGCCGGTAACAATGCAAGTTAAAGCTGACGCTAACTGTGCGGTGGTGGCTGCGGCGTCGGTGCTAGCCAAGGTGGAGCGCGACAGTTTAATGGCCGCCCTGCCAGACCCCGGCTACGGCTGGGCCTCCAATAAAGGCTACGCGGCACCGGCCCACCGTGAAGCTATCGCTACTTTGGGCGCTAGCGAGCACCATCGCCGTAGCTGGCATCTGCCCGGACTTGACCAATATCGCCAGCGCCTCGCCACGGGCGAAAACTAAGCGAAAACTGTTAATTCAAGGCATTATGTAAAGGTGAGTGCCTACGATATCGAAGCCTACGAAAACGAGCAGCAGTTAGAGCTCTACCACGAATACCGTGATGTGGTGGGCCTGTTTAATTTCGTAGTGGAAACTGAGCGGCGTTTTTATCTGGCTAATTACGCAGATGTCCAGATGCATCAAAGCGCCGCCGGCGACATCTATTTTGAGGTAGTCATGGATGACGTGTGGGTGTGGGATATTTACCGCCCTTCACGTTTTGTTAAGCGGGTGCGGGTAGTTACCTTCAAGGATGTAAACGTTGAAGAGCTAAACAAACCCGAAATTGAAATGCCGCCCAGCCAGGTTTAAACCCCAGCCTGGCTTTAACAGCCAGTTTTAGTCTCCAGCCTGGCTTTGACAGGGCACGTTAAATCTCAGAGAGGAGAGCGGCACATGCGCCTGCGTAAAACCCTGCCTGCCGATATTGAACAAATCATTGACTCAGGTGACGTTGAGGCGTTGGCACGGGCAGTGCAGCGCTGCGAGATTGGGGCCTACCTGCGTAGTAGCGCTTTTGAGCTGCGGCTGATGCACTTTCCGGCCTCTAAGCAGATCACTGATTTTCTGTTAGAGCGCGGTGAAGACATCAACTCACGTGACCACTATGGGCGCACGCCTATCCATTCGCGCGTATGGTATTCGCGCCTTGAGCAGATCCCTTACCTGATTGAACGCGGCGGTGATATCAACGCCCGCAGCAGCTCAGATGATCAAACCCCGCTGTTTGGGGTGGTTGAATACAAGCGGGCTAGCGATGTGGAAAAAATGATTGCCTGGGGAGCCGATCCGCGAGTGGTTGCTGATTCACGGGTGTACGGTAAAGCCACACTCACCGGCTATACGCTGCGCCGTCGCTCATTTGTAGACTCTGTGCGAGCGCTGGAAGTTATGCAGCTGTTGCTTTCTCACGGCGCGCCGGTAGATGAGCGCATATCTGTGGCGCTAGAGGAGATGGACCGGCAGCGCTGCACATTTATCAGCCACGGTCATGACCATATTTCGCCAGCCGAATTCGCTGCCATTTCAGATGCGTTTGCGCAGCTGTGCGAACTTTTCGGGGTGCAGATGCAGCAAGCTAGGCGGGCCCCTAAGCCGGGCGAGCAGCTAACGCTGGATGCAAACGAGGATGTGTTTGAACAGTTTGATCAGCTGTGGCAATTGCTGGTGCCCACTAGTGGCCAATGCGAAACGGTTCAAGGTGAAGTTATCCGCATTGCCGGCAAGGTGGGCTACGAAATCTACAACAATGGTGGCGTCAACTGGAGACGCAGCTTCACGGCCCTGCTTAGGCAGTACCTGACCATTGTGGCATCTGGCCAAGCCCTGGCCCCTGCTGATTTAGCACGCGCCAAGGAGGCGGTTGCCTCCCTAAAGGCACGCAGTATGGATAACGACGACGCCAAAGTGATCACGCAGCTGGCAGTGCGGTGGGTGCGGCTAAACCCGCTCGTAAAAGCCTTAGATCTACCCGACGTGGGGCTCTAAGATGCCGCCAAAGCACTAGGGCCTTAAAGCAGCCAGGCCCTAGGTGGCGCTAGCCTGCCTGAAGCTTGCCAATTTTTGCACAGGTGGAAAACTTTTTAGCCCCCTAGCACTTAGCCACAGGCCGTAAACGCCAGGCTTGTACCTGCCCTCATCATGGAGGCAGGAGGTGGTCGAGGTGGCTGCAAAACAAAGCCCGCAAGATTTAGGTAAACGCGGTGAAGCCATAGCCAGCCGTTACCTGGCTGATCAGGGCTGGATTGAACTTGAACATAACTGGCGTCCCCACGCCCAAGGCCTACGCGGCGAGATTGACCTGGTAGCAATCGAGCCGCGCGGGGCGGCTAGTGCGTCCCTGGTGTTTGTGGAGGTTAAAACCCGCAGCTCCACCCGCTACGGCTGGCCCGCTGAGGCAGTCACCCACGCCAAGCTACACCAACTGCGCCTGTTGGTGGCCGCCTGGTTTAGAGAGCATCCCGGCTCCTGGCCCCCACCTAGGGTGGATGTAATCTCCCTGCTAATTGGCGACGTCGCCCAACTACGCCACCACCGGGCGGTAGAGCAATGAGTAGCGCCACCACCCTAGCCGTGGCCTTAAACGGCCTAGCAGGCTCCATCATTGAGGTAGAAGCCCACTGTGCCAACGGCTTGCCCGCGTTTGTGTTGGTGGGGCTAGCTGACACAGCTATTAAAGAAGCCCGCGAGCGGGTGCGGGCAGCCATTAACGCCGTCGGCATTAGTTGGGCTGAGCGGCGCGTAACCGTAAACCTTTCCCCAGCTGACATCCCTAAAACCGGCACCGGCTTTGACCTGGCGCTGGCTGTGGCCCTGCTAAGCGCCGGCGGCTACATAAACCCCGCTCTTACGCGCGGCGTAGTGCATATCGGGGAGCTGAGCCTGGACGGCTTTTTGCGGCCCGTGCGTGGGGTGCTGCCGGCAGTTAACGCGGCAGTTGCTGCCGGCTACAACACGGTGATTGTGCCCACCCAATGCGCTGATGAGGCGCGGCTGGTGCCCGCCGCGCAGGTGATTGGGGCCAGTAATTTAGCCCAGGTGCTGCGCTATTACGGCAACCACCAGGTGGCCCTGCCCCGGGGACGCAAAGTCAACCAAACTAGCCCAGCCCCATCCGCGCAAAGCCAGGCCAGTGAGCTGGATTTAAGCCAGGTGGTGGGCCAAAGCGAAGCCCGCTACGCGCTGGAAGTAGCCGCCGCCGGCGGGCACCACCTGCTGATGATAGGCCCGCCCGGCGCCGGTAAAACCATGCTGGCCCAGCGCCTGCCAGGAATTTTGCCGGATCTAAACGACGCCGACGCAGTCACCGTCACCTCCGTACACTCCCTGGCTGGCACACTGGAAGCCAAAAAAGGCCTACTGCGCCGGCCCCCACTGCGCAGCCCACACCATAGCGCCACCCGCGCAGCCATTGTGGGGGGAGGCTCAGGGCTGGCCAGGCCGGGGGATATTTCACTAGCCCACTGCGGGGTGCTGCTACTAGATGAGGCTCCAGAATTTGCCCCCTCAGTGCTGGACTGTCTGCGCCAGCCGCTAGAGTCGGGCACCATCACCATCGACCGCGCTCGCGGGCGGGCCACCTATCCGGCTAAATTTCAGCTGGTGCTGGCCGCTAACCCGTGTCCTTGCGGTAAAGCCAGCGCTAAAGGGGATAAATGCACCTGCTCTTCGTTGCGCAGACGCAACTATTTACAGCGTTTATCTGGCCCGCTGCTAGACCGCATCGACATCCAAATTGAGGTTATGGCTCTTAGTAGCTCAGCCCTGCGCGGCCTGGGCCAGGGAGAGCCCAGTAGCCAGGTGGCCGCGCGGGTGGCTCAGGCCAGGGCCCACGCCCGCCGTCGCCTAGCTGATACGCCTTGGAGCCTGAACAGTCAGGTTCCTGGCTACTGGCTGCGCGGGCCGCAAGCTGATCTGAACCCGCAGGTTTTGGGACTGCTAGAGCTGGCTATGCGGGCGGGGCTGTCGCTACGAGCCATTGACCGGGTGCTGCGTGTGGCCTGGAGTATCGCTGATCTGCAAGGCCATGAGCATTTAACAAAAACCGATGTGGCTAGCGCTATTAGCCTGCGCAGTAAGGGGATTTGTGATGGTTAAGCTGCCTTTTGATACCGCTGATCCGCACCTGGCCTGGGCGGCCTGGTCTCGCTTGGTGGAGCCCACTGACAACGCGGCTATTGAGCTGGTGCGGGCGCTGGGGCCAAGCGCGGCCCTTGACTGGGTTTGTGAGCCCAGCGGCGCGGCCCTGGTTAGTTTAGACGCGAAAACCATCCAAGGCATTTATAAGGGCGCTAAACGCTGGCAAGGGCGCCTAGATAAGCTCGATATTCGCCGTGAACTGCACGCCATTAAAGCTTTAGGGGGCTGGATCATTACCCCCAGTGACGCTAATTGGCCCAAGTGCCTTGCTGATTTGGCTTGGCCGCCGTTTTGCCTGTGGGGGCGCGGTAATCCAGACCAGTTGCGTCAGTTGAGCCTAGCTTTGGTGGGCTCGCGTGCCTGCACTAACTACGGCCAGTGGGTGGCCAGCGAGTTAGCTGGTGGTTTGGGCTCTAAAGGGGTGAGCATCATTTCTGGGGGTGCCTATGGGGTCGACGCCGCCGCTCACCGCGCTGCCCTGGCTACGGGCACGCTGTGTGTGTGCGCTGGGGGAGTGGACTACCTTTACCCTTCAGGTAATGAGCAGCTACTGCGGCAAATCTGCATCCAGGGGGCGTTGATCAGTGAAGTGCCGCCTGGCTGCGCGCCGGCTAGGCACCGGTTTTTAACCAGAAACCGCCTGATTGCGGCGTTAAGCTCGGCCACAGTGGTGGTGGAAGCCAGCTGGCGTTCAGGGGCCATATCTACCGCCAACCACGCCCTAGAGTTGGGGCGAGCGCTGGGGGCTGTGCCCGGGCAGGTGACCAGTTTTAGTTCAGCAGGCTGCCACCGCCTGATCCGCCAAGGGGCAGTGTGTATAACCGACGCCGATGAAGCCTATGAGCTAATCACCCCGTTGGGACAGTTTTTCCCTGAAGTGGCTAAACAAGAAAAAGCCCGTATTGAACAGCCAGGCCTACTAGATGGTTTAGATCCGCTTGCCGCCCGCGTCTATGACAGCCTGCCGCGCCGAGCCTGCGCCAGTGTGGACTCATTAGTGCAGGTAAGTGGGCTAGATGCCGCCGATGTGTTGGCGGCTTTAGGGCAGCTGCAATTAGCTGGCAAGGTAAAAGCTTTAGGCGGCGCGTATAAACGGGCTTAAACATAGGCCCTGGCTATGCTGATAGCCATGAAATCGGTTGCGATCACGTGCGGGCAGTTAATTGACGCCTTTTGTTGCTGGCTGGAGTTAGCTAAAGGCCGCTCTGAACACACTGTACGTGCTTATCGTGGCGATTTAGAGACGCTGGTGGATTTTCTAGACATGCAGCCAGATACGCCGGCAACTGCGTTAGCTAAAAGCTTGGATTTGAACGATTTACGTGCCTGGCTGGCCCACATGCTGGCAAATGGCTGTTCACGTGCCACAGTGGCACGCCGCGCCGTGGCCGTGCGTACCTTCTCCACCTGGGCTTACCAGCAAGGCTACCTGCCCCATGATGTGGCTTCACGCCTGCGCAGCCCCAAAATCGACAACCGCCTACCCGCAGTGCTCAGTGTGGAACAAGCCAAGCACCTGGTTGAAGACATTGAGGGCGAAAGCATCACCGATATTCGCGACAAAGCTATTTTGGAGCTGCTTTACGCCACCGCCGTGCGTGTATCTGAACTAGTGGGTTTAGATCTGCGTGATCTAGACCGTGAACAGCGCACTATCAAGGTACTGGGTAAAGGCAATAAAGAACGCGTAGTGCCCTACGGGCTGCCGGCAGCTAGGGCTCTAGAAAACTGGTTTAACCAGCGTTGGCAGCTAGCTAACGACTACTCGGGTCAAGCCCTGTTTTTGGGGGTGCGCGGCGGGCGCATAGGGGAGCGGGCTGTACGCCAAATTGTGCACCGCAACTCCGCCCGTATCGGCACTGAGCTGGGTCCTCACGGTCTGCGCCACAGCGCCGCCACACACCTGCTGGAGGGTGGCTCAGATCTGCGCACTGTGCAAGAACTGCTAGGCCACTCCTCACTGGCCACCACCCAGCGCTATACACATGTGACCAGTGAGCGTCTGCGCGCCATCTATGCTCAAGCCCATCCACGCGCCTAAAACTGGCTGCCTGGCCAGCCAACGCCTGCGTTGACGGCCCAGCGCCATGCTTTAGCGCCCAAACTGCCTGCGTTGGCGCCCATGGGGACTGTCTCACTAGTCCGGAGGCATCGCTGACCAAGCGGGGTGCTTCGCTGACCAAGCTATCTGGAGCGACGCCGTCGCCAATGCCGCCAGCAGCAACCTCACCCGCGCGGGCAAGCGGCTTCAAAACTATGCGGGGCCGGCGCAACAAAGACAGCGGATCAATATAACGATCGCGCCCAAAACGCGCCCCCCAATGCAGCGCATCGCGCCCATCGCTGCGGTGGCCTGCCTGCAAAACCCCAATCACCTGCCCAGCCCTAACGCTCTGACCAGCCTTAACTATGCCCACCACCGGCTCATAAGTAGTGCGCAAACCCGGTGGGTAACTATGGTCTATGGAAACCACCGGCTTAGTAGCCACCACGCCACTAAAAGCCACCACCCCCTCATAGCTAGCCATTACCGGGCTACCAGCAGCCAAAGCCAAATCCACACCGCGATGACCCGCCAGCCAACGCTGGGCTGGGGGAGAAAAACGCTCTAAAACCGCCACCGCACCCCCGGTAGGCCACTGATGACGGCGCGCCCCGGATGCATAAACGCCACTAAATGAGCTTGCCACCAGGGCAAATAGGCTAATGCAAACAACTAAACAAGAAGTAATAAAACGGTTACGCACCTAAACAATAATTGTGGTTAGCAGCCAATAAGGGTAAGGAGGCTGTGGAAAATACCGAAATACGGACCCATATATTCAACCTGTGACGAAAATGGTATAAAAAGCCCACACCAAAAGTGCATATACAACATCGCAAACGGAAAGATTTTCAGGTGACAACCCCCGCAAAAGCACCCCGTGGCAACCTAAAAAACAGCCACCTGTCCATGATGGCTCTGGGCAGCGCAATCGGTGCCGGTTTCTTCCTAGGCACCGGAGTTGCCATCTCCCAGGCAGGACCAGCGGTACTCATTTCCTATGCGCTCGCGGCCCTAATCGCCATTTCTGTAATGTATTGCCTAGCTGAACTAGCCTCAGCGCTACCCTCATCAGGCTCCTTTTCCACCTACGCCCAAGCCGGTATTGGCCGCTGGGCCGGATTTACTGTGGGGTGGCTGTACTGGTTCATGCTAATCATGGTGCTCGGACTAGAAATTACCGGTGCCGCAACCATATTCATTGGCTGGTTTCCACAGATGCCCCAATGGGTAATTGCCTTAGCCATTGTGGTGGTGCTCGGTGGTGTAAACCTACGCACCGCCGGCGAATTTGGAACCATCGAAGCTTGGCTAGCCGGTATTAAAGTCGCCGCCATTGCCGTATTCCTACTTGTAGGTCTATGCCTAGTATTCAACATCATCCCTGGACGCACCCTATCCCTAAGCCACAACCTCCTAGGTGAAGGCGGCTTCGCTCCCGCCGGCGTAGGCGGCATCGTGCTAGGCCTACTGGCAGTAGTGACCTCCTTTGGTGGCATTGAAATCGTCACCATCGCCGCCGCTGAAGCAGAAGATGCCAAAGCCGCCATGGGCGCCGCCATCCGCCAAGTCGTGTGGCGCATCATGGTGTTCTACATCGGCACCGTCACCCTGCTAGTACTGCTGCTTCCCTGGAACTCAGCCGAGATGAAAAACAACCCACTAGCGGCAGTGCTAAACATGGCTGGCGTGCCCGCCGTCGGCCTAATCATGGAGATAATCGTATTCATTGCCCTAATCTCCTCCTTCTCAGCCAATGTTTACGCCTCCTCACGCCTGGCCTATTCACTAAGCGCCCGCAATATGGGCTCAACCTGGCTGCTGGGCAAAAAAGCCAGCAGTCAAAGCGGCCAAAGTGAACAAACCCCCCAAAATGAGACGGTAAACCAAGGCACCTCCGCCATCCTCACCCAAGAAGAAGAACTCACCGGAGACATGACCTACGGGCGCACCCCCAGGCGCGCAGTATGGATCTCCATCCTGCTTTCCCTAGTGTCAGTAGCCCTCAACTGGTACGTGCCAGATCAGCTGCTAGGCATCTTGCTCAACGCTATCGGCCTGATCTTGCTGGTGGCCTGGCTGTTCATCGTTATCTCGCAAATTCGCCTACACCACAAACTCGAAAAGCTCGGCATTATCGCTATCCGCACCCCGCTATGGCCCTGGCTGTCCTGGGCGGCGCTCGCGGGCGTGTTAGCTGTGTTTGTGTTGCTAGCCACCACAGCAAGTGGTCGCGGTAATCTGGTGGTTATCGCCACTATGACGCTTATTGCAGTAATTACCTTCAAAATCCGTGAACGGGTTGTGGGCAAAGTGTGATAACCTCGCGCGTGCAGCTGTGTCACCACAGTTGACTTCGCGTGCCCGCCCCGTCCTTTCGGGCGTGTAGCTTCGGTCTATTAGCTGCTACATGCAGCGGGCACCAGGGTAGGCCTCTGATCAGCTTAAATGCTGTTCAAACCTACATAAACCAAAACTCTTGGCCCTGCCAATCGGGCAAGGCCACCGGATAGCCGTATGCTTGGCAACCTCCAGGCATACAATTGAAAGGACCATCATGGCCGTTGTGACCATGCGCCAGCTACTAGAGAGCGGTGTCCACTTCGGACACCAGACCCGTCGCTGGAACCCCAAGATGAAGCGCTTTATCCTTACCGAGCGCAACGGTATCTACATCATCGACCTACGTCAGAGCGTTGAGGAAATCAACCGCGCCTACGACTTCGTTAAGGAGACTGTGGCTCGCGGTGGCAACATCCTGTTCGTTGGTACCAAGAAGCAGGCCCAGGAAGCCGTAGCCGAGCAGGCTCAGCGCGTGGGTATGCCCTACGTTAACCAGCGTTGGCTCGGCGGTATGCTGACCAACTTCTCCACCGTGCACGCCCGCCTAGAGCGTCTGCGTGAGCTAGAGCAGATTGACTTCGACGACGTGGCCGCCTCTGGCCGCACCAAGAAGGAACTGCTGATGATGCGTCGCGAGAAGGACAAGCTCGCCCGCACCCTGGGTGGTATCCGTGACATGGCCAAGCTACCTGCCGCCGTGTGGATCGTTGACACCAAGAAGGAGCACCTGGCTGTAGCCGAGGCCAACAAGCTCAACATCCCGATCGTGGCCATCTTGGACACCAACTGTGACCCCGACGAGGTTACCTACGGCATCCCCGGCAACGACGACGCCATCCGCGCCGTCACCCTGCTCACCCGCGTTATCGCTGACGCCGTGGCAGACGGTGTGCTGACCCGTTCCGGTGGTAAGGCCAAGGCTGGCGACAACGCCGAGCCCATGCCCGAGTGGGAAGCCGAGCTGCTAGCCGGCGAGACCGCCACCACCGAGGAAGCTGCCGCCCCCGAGGCTGAGCAGGCCTGAGAATTTTTAACGACGGCGTGCCCGGGTCTGCCCGGGGACGCCGTCACCTTGAAACTTTAGGAGCAGTTAAATGGCTAACTACAGCCTAAACGACATTAAGGCCCTGCGTGAGGCCACTGGCGCGGGCATGATGGACGTTAAGAAGGCCCTGGAAGAGGCCAACGGCGACCGCGAGAAGGCCGTCGAAATCATCCGCGTTAAGGGTCTAAAGGGTATCGCCAAGCGTGAAGGCCGCAGCGCCAGCGCTGGTCTGGTTGTCGCCAAGGTAATCGACTCGGCCGAAGGCCAGGTTGGTGTCCTGGTGGAGATCAACTCCGAGACCGACTTCGTAGCCAAGAACGAGAAGTTCATTGACTTCGCCAACACCGTTCTAGCCGCCGCCATCGAGTCCGGCGCCACCAGCGCCGAGGAGCTAGCCAAGGTAGAGGTCGACGGCCAGAGCGTCCAGGCCCTGACCGACGGCATGCAGGCCGTCATCGGCGAGAAGATCGTCGTGCGTCGCCTAGCCCGCCTAAGCGGCGAGGTTGTCTCCCTATACCTGCACCGCACCAACCCTGACCTACCGGCTCAGGTGGGCGTGCTGGTAAGCACCGACAAGGCTGCTGAAGAGGTTGCCCACGACGTGGCCATGCACATCGCTGCTTACTCTCCCAAGTACCTAGAGCGCAGCCAGGTGCCTGCTGAGGACGTGGAGAAGGAGCGCGCCATCGTCGAGGAGACCACCCGCGCCGAAGGCAAGCCCGAGAAGGCTCTACCCAAGATCGTCGAGGGCCGCATGAACGCCTTCTACAAGGAGAACTGCCTCGTAGACCAGGCTTACGCCAAGGACCCCAAGACCACCGTAGGCAAGGTTGTTGCCGCTACCGGTGGTAAGATCAACGGCTTCGCCCGTTTCCGCGTAGGCGCCTGATCTAAACCATAGTTTTGTGGGGACTCGCAGCAGCGCTGCGAGTCCCCACAGCTTTTAAGGTCGTTAGCCAAGCTAAAGCGCGATAGACTTTGCTAGGCCCCCAGTTATGTGGGCTTGCAATTAAGTCAACAACTTACAGGAGCATGCATGAGCGCGAGCGACTCAGGGCACCTTGGCCACCAGCGCCGAGTGCTGTTAAAGGTTTCCGGTGAAGTGTTTGGCGGAGGCTCCATCGGTTTAGACCCGGATGTCGTCTCAGATGCTGCTAAGCAGATCGCTGCGGCGGTGCGCCAAGGCGTGCAGGTAGCCATTGTGGTGGGCGGAGGTAACTTCTTCCGTGGCGCCCAGCTATCACAGCGCGGTATTGACCGCGCCCGCGCCGACTACATGGGAATGCTGGGCACAGTGATGAATGCACTAGCCCTACAGGACTTCATTGAGCAGGCAGGCGTGCCTGCCCGCGTCCAGAGCGCCATTTCTATGCGTCAGGTAGCCGAGTCTTACATTCCACTACGCGCCATTCGCCACATGGAAAAGGGCCGCGTGGTTATTTTCGGGGCCGGCGCTGGTCTGCCCTACTTCTCCACTGACACGGTTTCTGCCCAGCGCGCCCTCGAAACCCACTGCGACGAGCTGCTGGTGGGTAAGAACGGCGTCGACGGTATCTACACCGCAGACCCGCGCAAGGACGCAAACGCCCGCAAGCTAGACTCGCTCACCTACGACCGAGCCCTAGCTGACGGCCTGAAGGTACTTGACGCTGCAGCATTCTCACTGTGCCGTGAAAACGCCCTACCCATGCGCGTGTTCGGCATGGAAGGCGAAGGTAACATTACCGCCGCCTTAGTTGGCCAAAAGATCGGAACACTTGTCACTAACGACGAAGGAGCCCTCAAGTGATTGAAGAAACCCTGCTAGAAGCCGAAGAGAAGATGGAAAAGGCCCTAGTGGCTGCTAAGAACGAATTAGCTTCCATCCGCACCGGCCGCGCCAACCCGGCCCTGTTCACCTCCCTGAGCGTGGAGTACTACGGCGCCCCCACCCCGCTGCAGCAGCTAGCTTCAGTGACCGTGCCCGAAGCCCGCACCGTGCTAATCACTCCCTTTGACCGCACTGCCACCAAGGACATTGTCACCGCCGTGCGTGAGTCAGACCTGGGCGTTAACCCCACCGACGACGGTAACGTCATCCGTGTTAACCTACCGGCTCTAACCGAAGAGCGCCGCAAGGAATACGTAAAGCTAGCCCGTTCGCGCGCCGAGGAGTCTCGCGTGCAGCTGCGCAACGTGCGTCGTAAGACCAAGGATGCGCTAGATAAGATCAAGAAGGACGGCGAGGCTGGCGAGGACGAGGTCGATCGCGCAGAAAAGGAGCTCGACGCTCTAACCAAGCGCTACGTCGAGCAGGTTGACAAGGCCCTGGCCGCCAAGGAATCCGAGCTATTGGAAGTCTGACATGACTGGGCCGGCTCGCTTGGGTCGGCCCAAATTCATGTCTCGTAAAGAAGTGAGCCCATGACCACAAATACCGCAGTTTCAGCGCCGTCTGCTAAACGCAGCTTGTTTGTGCGCTTGTTCTACCCCGGTCCTACCCAGAACCGGGTGGTTGAAGGCCCTGCCCGTAAGGGTGGACGCAATGTGCCCGCAGCGGTGGGCGTGGCCGTGCTACTGATTGGGTTGGTTGCGCTCAGCTTGATCTTCAATAAGGTTTACTTTGCGCTTTTGGTGGCAGTAGCTATTTGCGTGGCCCTGTGGGAGCTGGCCGGGGCTTTCGCTAGGCGCGCGGTAGGTTTGCCGCTGCTACCCCTATGGGTGGGTACTTTTGGGGCGGTTGCGTGTGCTTATGTGATTGGCCCTGAGGGGTTGCTGGCAGCCGTGTTTGCCACTTCTGGGGCCTGCATGGTGTGGAGTTTTACTACCCAAGCCCAGTATGACTACGGCACTGCCCTGGAGATCGCTCACCCGGAAGATCCGCGTACCTACGCTCACGACGTGGTGCGCCGCTCACGTACCCTGGAGGCGGCGGCAGCTATTTTCTCTGTCTGTTACCTGCCTTTCCTGGCTGGCTTTGCGGTTATGTTGCTGGCCCAGCATCAGGGTGTGGGCAAGATTGTGGCGCTAATTGCGCTACCTGCTCTCAGCGACACCGGCGGTTGGCTGGCGGGGATTACTTTCGGTAAGCACCCTATGGCCCCCAAGATTTCGCCTAAGAAAACTTGGGAGGGTTTCGCTGGTTCCGTAATTGCCACCACCATTGGCACCGGCGTTGTACTGTGGCTGCTTGGCGGTACGCTGTGGGCGACTCCACTACTAGCTTTAGCGGTGGTTATTAGTGCCACCTTGGGTGACCTTGGTGAGTCGCTGATTAAGCGCGATTTGGGCCTAAAGGACATGTCTAACCTACTGCCGGGACACGGTGGGTTACTTGACCGTATCGACTCGATCCTCACTACCGCCCCCGTGCTCTATATTGCTTCAGTGCTAGCTTTATAGTGGTGGCTCGCGTTAGCACTAGCTATTAACGACGCCGCCGCCCACTAATCCCTACTGTCCAAGCCCCAAGGATTTTAATGGCTGACTCCCGCCCCGTATCAATTGCCGCCCCCCGCCGTCGGGGGCGTCAGGTGCTGCCCACGGACCAGCCACCGGAGGGCGCTACTAGCCCTGATGCCAAGCCGCGTCTATCTTTCGCGGTGCCGGTAGCTAAGGGTAAAGCTCCACGTCACTTGGCTGACTTGGATTTATCTGGGCGTAAGCAGGCCCTGAAAGAGGCGGGGCTGCCGGCTTTTCGCGCCGACCAGCTTTCGCGCCACTATTTCACGCATTTCACCCGTAACCCGGCTGATATGACTGACCTGCCGGCCTCCCAGCGCACCGCGCTATGTGATGAGCTGCTGCCGGATCTGCTCAGCCAGGTACGAGCCTTGAAAGCTGACCAGGGTAAAACCATTAAGTACCTGTGGGAGCTGTTTGATGGGGTGCGGGTAGAGAGCGTGTTGATGCGCTACAAGGACCGCACCACGCTGTGTGTCTCTAGCGAGGCCGGCTGCGGTATGGCCTGCCCATTTTGTGCCACCGGTCAGATGGGTTTAACCCGTAACCTAACTACCGCTGAAATCATTGAGCAGGTGCGTCAAGCCGCAGCGGCTTCACGTGACGGTGAGCTAGCTGGGGGACCGGCCCGGCTTAGCAATATTGTGTTTATGGGTATGGGTGAACCCATGGTCAACTACAAAAATCTGATTCCGGCCCTACACCGGCTCACCCAGAGCGCACCTGAAGGTTTTGGTATTAGTGCCCGTAACATCACGGTTTCTACTGTGGGTTTGGTGCCGCTAATTAAAAAGTTGGCAACTGAAGGTATGCCGGTTACCTTGGCGGTTTCTTTGCATGCTCCCGACGACGAGCTGCGTGACGACCTGATCCCGGTTAACTCCCGCTGGAAGGTGGGGCAGCTGCTTGACGCCGCCCACGAATACTTTGAGGCCACCGGCCGGCGTGTATCTATTGAATATGCCCTGATTGAAGACATGAATGATCATGCTTGGCGCGCCCAGCTGCTAGCTGATGAGCTCAACAAGCGCGGTCACGGCTGGGCTCACGTTAACCCCATCCCGCTTAACCCCACCCCGGGCTCAATTTGGACTTGTTCACGCCCCCAGGTGCAGCAGGAGTTTGTAAACACCCTGCGTAGGGCTGGTATTACTACAACTGTGCGAGATACTCGCGGTTCTGATATTGATGGTGCATGCGGCCAGTTGGCCGCCGAAGTGCTGCAGCAAGAAAGGCGCTTGAGTTAAAGCATGAGCGACTTATTCGAGACCGTAGCCTGGAACCAGAAGGGCTACCGTAAAAGCGAAGTTGACGAGTTCTTCAACCGTGCCCACGATCTTTACGAAGCTGGCGACACCACTAGCTTGACCCCCACCCAGGTGCGCATCAACTGTTTTGATGTGGCCCGTGGCGGCTATGACATTCACGCGGTAGATGCGGCTATGGACCGTCTTGAAGTGGCTTTGATGCGTAAAATGCGTGAATCATTTGTGGCCCGCAGGGGCCGCCAAGCCTGGATGGATGAGGCAGCTAATCTAGCTACCACGCTTTACCCGCGTTTGCTACGCCCGGAAGGTAAGCGTTTCGCGCCAGCTAAGCGCGGCTATTCGATTGCTGAAGTGGACCGGTTTATGGACCGTTTAGCAGCATTTTTTGACAAGGGTGACCCGCTTAAATCCACGCAGTTACGTAGACTTACTTTCTCTGCGGCCAAAGCAGATAAGGCCTATGACGAGGCCAGTGTGGACGCATTTATTGAGCGAGCCATCGAAGTATTGATGCGCGTGGAATAACACTAGGGAGTGTCGTGAGTTTTCCAAACCAACTAATCATTTTGGGCTCTACTGGGTCAATTGGGACCCAGGCCCTGGATGTAGTGCGTGAGCTTAAAGCTAGCGGCCAAAGCGATATTCAGGTGCTTGGCTTAGCAGCAGGTGGCTCACAGCTGGATTTGCTAGCTCAGCAGGTGGCAGAGTTTAGCCCGCGCGCAGTGGCGGTGGCTTGTACTAGCGCCGCTGCCAAGCTACCGGATTTGCTTAAGCACTATGGCGCCGGTCAGCGCCAGCTACAGATTTTTAACGGCCCTGACGCTGCCGCTGAACTGGTGCGTAGCCTAGCTATGGGGCAGGAGGGCACGGTACTTAACGGCATTACTGGTTCGGTTGGTTTGGCCGCCACTTTAGCTACTTTGGCCGACGGCGCCCGCTTGGCACTGGCTAATAAGGAATCTTTAGTGGTGGGTGGGGCCCTGGTAAAGCAGGCCCTAGCCTACCCGGGCCAGGTGGTGCCGGTTGACTCTGAGCACAGCGCTATTGCCCAGGCTTTGTTAAGTGGTCGCCACGAAAAGGGTTTAACCAGCCCGGTAGTTAGCGGTTACAGTGAGGTCTCACGTCTGATCCTGACCGCCTCGGGGGGCCCGTTTAGGGGTAAAAAACGCGAGCAGCTCAGCCAGGTAACTGCCGCCCAGGCTTTAGCTCACCCCACCTGGTCAATGGGGCCGGTAGTTACGGTTAACTCCTCCACGCTAGTAAATAAGGGCCTGGAGCTAATTGAGGCCCACCTTTTGTTTGATGTGGACGCCAGCGACATTGACGTGGTGGTGCACCCCCAGTCGATCGTGCACTCCATGGTGGAATTCGTCGACGGCGCCACTATCGCTCAGGCCAGCCCGCCCGACATGCGTTTGCCTATCGCCCTGGGCATGACTTGGCCCCACCGCCCCCGCCTGGTAGGTAAGCTAACTAAACCCACCGACTTCACCAAGGTAAGCAGCTGGGATTTTGAGCCGGTAGATAACCAAACCTTCCCGGCCCTACAGCTAGCTCGTCACGCCGTCAGCGCCTCACCTACCCACCCGGCAGTATTTAATGCCGCCAATGAGCAGGCCGTAGACGCTTTCCTAAAAGGCGCCCTGAACTGGGTGGATATCGTAGATATCGACATTGCGGTAGTAAACGAACATGAAGGGGTTAGCGCCCCCAGCTTGGATGATGTATTGGCGGTGGACCGCTGGGCGCGTGCACGCGCAGATGAACTGATCGCGGCGAAAGGCTAAACGTATATGTATTGGCTGGGCATAGTTATCTTCATTGTGGGGCTACTGATTTCGGTGGCCTTACACGAGCTGGGACATATGATTCCGGCCAAAGCTTTTGGCGTTAAGGTTTACGAATACTTCATTGGTTTTGGGCCGCGTATTTGGTCACGCCAAAAAGGTGAAACCGAATATGGGCTAAAAGCCCTGCCTTTGGGTGGGTATGTGCGTATGGCCGGTATGCTGCCGCCAGCTAAACCCGGCCACCCTGACAAAGTGAACTCCAAAGGCGAGCTAGGCATGGTGGGCCAAGCCCGTCAAGAGTCACTAGCTGAACTAGAGCCAGGTGAAGAACACAAGGCTTTCTACAATTTAAGCGCCCCTAAAAAACTGGTGGTTATGTTTGGCGGGCCGGTGATGAACCTGATTCTGTCAGGGGTACTGATCATTGTCTCGATGAGTTTCATTGGGGTGCCCAAAGCCACCAACACCCTGGCCGGGGTATCTAACTGCCTACCCACCATTGAATCTGGTCAGTCAACATGCGACACCAAAGCCACGGTTCCCGCTCGCGCAGCGGGCTTAAAACCCGGAGACACCATTACCTCCTGGGATGGTCAGCAAATCAGTGACTGGACCCAGCTGCAAACCGCTATCGCTAGCACCAAAGCCGGCACCGGCGTCGTCGTAACTGTAAAGCGAGGCAACCACAGCCAGCAGTTAAACGTGGTGCCCACCCAAGTGACCCGGGTAGTGCAAGACGCCCGGGGTAAAGCTTTAGCCGCCCCCGACGGCTCGGCCCTAACCCGCACCACCACCTTCGTGGGTATCAGCCCGCAAATTAGTGGCCAACCAGTCTCACTGGGCACGGCCCTAAAAACTACCTGGCTGGTCAACGTCTCCACCCTCAAAGCCATTGTCACCTTGCCGGCAGGCCTCTACCACCGGGTGCTAAGCGCCCTGGGGCAAGAATCCACCTCAAACCAGTCGCTGGTGTCAATTGTGGGGGTTGGACGCATGGCCGGGCAGGTATCAAGCGGCGGCAGTGGGGTAGTGGACCTGTCGGTGCGCGCATACTCCATGCTGATGCTACTAGCCAGCCTTAATGCAGCCCTGTTCGCATTCAACATGATCCCACTGCTACCTCTAGACGGTGGACATATTGCCGGAGCTATCTGGGAAGGCCTGCGTCGCAGCTTCGCCAAACTACGTAAAGCCCCAGATCCGGGGCCAGTTGACACCGCTAAACTGCTACCAATTGGGCAGGGTGTGTTTATCTTACTGCTAATTGTGGGATGTCTCTTGATCTGGGCAGATATAGCTGCCCCGGTTTAGGTGCAATAATGTCAGGCGTGAATAATGCATCGATTGCTTTGGGAATCCCCACGCTCCGTGAAGAACAGCCCGTTCTAGGTAAGCGTAAGCCCACCCGCAAAATCATGGTGGGATCCGTACCGGTAGGTGGCGATGCACCGATAAGCGTGCAGTCCATGACCACCACCAAAACCCACGATATCGGCGCAACCTTGCAGCAGATCGCTGAGCTGACCGCTGCCGGCTGCGATATTGTGCGCGTAGCCTGCCCCACCGATAAGGACGCCGAAGCGCTGCCCATTATCGCTAAGCAGTCACGCATCCCGGTGATCGCCGACATTCACTTCCAGCCCAAATACGTCTACGCCGCCATCAAGGCCGGCTGCGGCGCAGTGCGCGTAAACCCCGGTAACATCCGTAAATTCGATGACCAGGTAGCCGAAATCTGCAAGATGGCCTCCGACTACGGCGTCAGCCTACGTATCGGTGTAAACGCCGGCTCGCTAGACCCGCGCCTACTGAAGAAGTACGGCAAAGCCACCCCTGAGGCCCTGGTGGAGTCAGCCGTGTGGGAAGCTAGCCTGTTTGAAGAAAACGACTTCCACGACTTCAAAATCTCCGTTAAGCACAACGACCCGGTAACCATGGTCCAGGCCTACCGCCTGCTAAGCGAAAAGGGTGACTGGCCCCTGCACCTGGGGGTAACCGAAGCCGGCCCCGCCTTCCAGGGCACTATCAAGTCCTGCGCTGCTTTCGGCGTGCTACTAGCTGAAGGTATCGGTGACACTATCCGCGTCTCCCTGTCGGCCCCGCCGGTAGAGGAAGTCAAGGTTGGCACCAAGCTGCTCGAATTCATGGGCCTGCGCCCGCGCAAGCTAGAGATCGTCTCCTGCCCCTCCTGTGGCCGCGCCCAGGTGGACGTGTGGACTCTAGCCGAAAAGGTTGAAGAAGGCCTCAAAGATGTTAAGGCCCCGCTGCGCGTAGCCGTTATGGGCTGCGTAGTTAACGGCCCCGGTGAGGCCCGCGAAGCTGACCTAGGCTGCGCCTCCGGTAACGGCAAGGGCCAGATCTTCGTGCGCGGCAAGGTTGTAGAGACTGTGCCCGAAGATCGCATCGTAGAAACCGTGCTGCGCTACGCCAACGACATGGCCGCAGACATGGCTGCCGAGATGGGCGAGGAAGCACTAGCAAACTCCGCCCCACAGGTGATGGTGCCCTCAGCCTGATGCTGCGTTTGCATCGCGACCCGCATCCGCTAACGCCCGCCAATAGCACTGCGCTAATGCAGCTGTTGGCGGGCGACGCCGTAGCCGGGGTGCAACTAGGGGCGCAAATTAGCCGCTGGAATTACTGGGGTAGGGGAGACGTAGTCGCTTGTGGCACCCCCCAACCCCACGCTGGCGCTTGGGCTACCGGCTCACTTATCCTCTACGGCCAGCGCCACTGCAGCCCCAGTGAGTTAAAAGCCCTAGCCAGCCACGGGCGCCCCCGGTTAACTAGGCGCGGCTCAGTGATGGGGCCGGCTGATGATGTGGCCGCGCTATGGCCGTATTTGGATCAGCGCCATTTGGCGGTGCGCCAGGCGCGTTGGAATCAGCCTTTACTACTAGCCCCGCCGGCTGAACAGGTAGCTCAGACTTTGGCAGCTGCTAGCCGTAGCTGCGCCGACGAGCTGGTGGTGGCGGCCGCTAGCCAAACCCAAGCGGCCCAGGTGGGGATGGAGCCGCTGGTACTGCCGGCGGCGGTGGCCATGTTTAAAGAAGAAGTAGGTTTTGACCCGCTCTCTAGCGGCTCTGGCTATGGGCGCCATATCAGCCAGTTAATTGAGCAGGGGCGCAGCTACGTACTTCTTGACGACGGCGCCGGCCACCTGGGCAATACACAGGTAGCTTTTAAAGCTGACGTGGGTAGCTTGTGGAACTCGGTAGCCCAAATAACCGGCGTGTGGACCCGCCCTGACCTGCGCGGTAGGGGACTGGCTAAAGTGGCGCTGGGGCGAGTGCTGGCCCTGATTTACGCCCAACACCAGGTCAGTCAGATCAACTTGTATGTTAATGACTTCAATGTGGCGGCCCTGGGCCTGTATAAATCTTTAGGTTTTACGCAGGTGGGCACCATGAGCACAGTACTGCTGTAAATGCTGCTATAAACCTGGCTCAGCTTTAAACAGCTAAGTAGGCCAGACAACACCAGCTTCACTTAGCTACTGGGCTTGGCTACGCGTAACATATACGTGTGCTTCAGACAATGACCAACGCCTTTATCCGTACTTTGCGTGAGGATCCTGCCGACGCAGAGGTAGCTAGCCACAAACTACTGGTGCGTGCTGGCTATATTCGCCGCGCTGCCCCGGGAATCTACACCTGGCTGCCACTAGGACTGCGTACCTTACGCAAGGTGGAGCAGGTGGTGCGTGAAGAGATGGATACTATCGCGCAGGAAGTACACTTCCCGGCTCTGCTCAGCGCCGACCCCTACAAGGCCACCGACCGCTGGGAAGAATACGGCCCCACCCTGTTCAAGCTGCGTGACCGTAAGGGCGGGGACTACATGCTGGCCCCCACTCACGAGGAAATGTTCACCTTGCTAGTCAAGGACATGTACTCCTCCTACAAGGATCTGCCTGTTTCTCTCTACCAGATCCAGACCAAGTACCGTGATGAGGCTCGTCCGCGCGCAGGCTTGATCCGTGGGCGCGAGTTCATCATGAAAGACTCCTACTCCTTCGACATTGACGACGCCGGCCTGGAACGCTCCTACCAGCTACACCGCACCGTTTACCAGCGTATTTTTGAGCGCCTGGGCCTCGAATACGTAATCGTTAACGCCATGAGTGGAGCCATGGGAGGCTCCCACTCTGAAGAGTTCCTACACCCTTCACCCATTGGTGAAGACACTTTCGTGCGCTCTGCCGGTGGCTACGCCGCCAACGCTGAGGCCGTCACCACCCCGGTGCCCGAGGCTGTGGATGCTTCCAATGAGCCGGCCCCGGTGGAGGTAGACACCCCCGAATGCCCCACCATTGAATCCCTAGTGGAGCTGTTCAACACCAAATACCCGCGCGCCGACCGCCCCTGGAGCGCCGCCGACACGCTTAAGAACGTAGTGGTTAACCTGACCCACCCCGACGGCTCCCAGGAGTTGCTGGTAATTGGTCTGCCCGGTGACCGCGAAGTGGATATGAAGCGCCTAGAGGCCGCCGTGGCCCCGGCTGAGGTGGAAATGGCTGGTCACGAGCAGCTAGCCAAGCACCCTGAGCTGGTGGCTGGCTACATTGGCCCGCAGGTGGTGGGTCCCAACTCGCCTAAGCGTGTGGCTCAGGTGGTCGACGGCGTCGAGCAGCTTAGCGGCAGCGTGCGTTACCTGCTAGATCCGCGTGTAGTAGAGGGCACCAGCTGGATCACCGGCGCTAACGCCGACCAGCGCCACGTCTACCACCTGGTAGCTGGGCGCGACTTTAAGGCTGATGGGGTAATTGAGGCCGCTGAGGTACGCCCCGGTGACCCGGCTCCTGACGGCTCTGGTCCGCTAGAGCTAGCCCGTGGTATCGAAATCGGTCACATCTTCGCCCTGGGGCGCAAGTACGCTAACGCCCTAGACCTAAAGGTGCTCGACCAGAACGGTAAAGCCCAGGTGGTAACCATGGGTTCTTACGGCATCGGGGTTTCACGTGTACTAGCGGCTCTGGCTGAAACCAACTGCGACGAGCACGGCCTAGCTTGGCCCGTGCACCTGGCCCCCTACCACGTGCAGGTACTGGCCACCGGTAAGGATGAGGCAGTATTTGAAGCTGCCACCACCATTGCCAGCGAGCTAGATGGCCTAGGCTACGACGTGCTATTTGATGACCGTCGCAAGGTCAGCGCCGGCGTTAAGTTTGCTGACTCTGAACTACTAGGTATGCCCTACATTGTGGTGGTAGGGCGCAGCCTAGCTAAGGACGGCACTGTAGAAATCCGCAACCGTCGCAGCGGCGAGCGCATCAGTGTTAGCGCTGAGCAGGCTGTAGCCCAGCTAAACGAGCTGCTAGCAGCCCAGCTACGCTAACAAAAGCAGAGCATTAGCGCTGGCTTTAAGCACTAAAGTGCTTAAAGAACCCAAAAAACGTGGGGGGCGGGCTGGTTAACCAGCCCGCCCCCCTACGTTTACTTGGAAGCTACTTAACCCCTAGGGCTTGTTCTGTTTGAGTTAGGGATGCATTCCAGCTTTGAGCTTGTACCAGGGCCCAAGCGCCGGCGCTAATAGCCTGTTTACGCTGCGCTTCATCCTTGGCGTTGGCCACTTCGCTAAGCTCCGCGCTAACCACATTTAGCCATAGGCTAGCGCCTTGCTCGTAGGAATTACCGCTGGGTAGCTGGTAGCTGCTTAGGCGCTGATCAGGGCATTTAACCGCCAGGCAGGCGTCTACTGTGGCGGCGGCAGCTTTAGCCTGGGCGCCGGTAGCGCCGTCACCGCTTTGCGCTGCAATCACCTCTAAACCGTAACGGGCCTGGTCATAGGCGCTAAGCGTGCTCGCCTGCAGGGGAGTAGTTAAATTAACGCTAGTGCGCGGCTGCAGGGCCATCAGCTTGTCAAAATTCGTGCCGTCAAGGGCACGCGCCCAGCTAGCCCAAGTTAAACCAATAGCAGCATAGGTTTGGGCAGTTTTACCGCTAGATTCAGTCGCAGCCTTAAGGGCCTCACCAGTGCCCTGCTTAAGATACATAACCAGCTGCGCCGTCGTCGTATCAGAACCAGCCGTAGGAACTGGCGAGACAGTGGGATAACCGGTTGGGGGAGTGGTGTGCCAAGGCTGCCACACCCCACCTAGCGAACGTAGTTGAATAGCCGAGCCTTTAGCTACGGCAGCCACCTCAGCTGAGCCAGATTTAGCTAGCAACTGGGCGGCAGAGTTAATCAAAGCCGTCCGGCGAGCCAAAGCATCCTGGGTTTGCTGTGACGCTGAAAGCGTAGGCAGAGATGCGCGCGTGCCCTCACCTATCCGTAAACCACAACCTGACAGTGCTAAAACGCAGGTCAGGGCCATGATTGAACAATTGCGGGCGGTAGCGCGAAAACTAAACGGGCGCAGGGCGGGGGTGATTACGCGGCACTTCACCCCCTGATCTTCCCACGTACAGGTAAGATATGGGCAGGTAATTATCGACAGAAGGATCAGCAATGGCACCCGAGGCTAAGGGAAACCGCAAGCAGGCACCGGCTGAAGTGACCCAAATTCTGGCCCCAGTGGTTAGCGAAAACGGCTTAATGCTGCTGGAAACTGAGCTAACCAAGGCTGGAAAGTACTCGACGCTGCGAGTCGTCGTGGACCTACCAGAAGGCCCCGGAGATGTTGACCTGGACACAATTGAACAGGTGGCGCGTCAAATCAGCGACGCGCTAGATGAAGCTGACCCAATTAAGGGCTCCTACCAGCTTGAAGTATCTAGCGCCGGCGCTGAGCGTGAACTACGTGACGCACGTGAATTTGGGCGTGCAGTAGGCCGCCTAGCACAAATTAAGACCGAAGCCGGTGAGGTGTTCGGACGTGTACTAAGCGTCAGCGAAACCGGGGTAGAGGTAGAAACCAAAACCGCTACGCAGCTAGTACCCTTTACGCAGATCCTCAAGGCTCAGCAGGTAGTAGACCTCAGCGGCGCGCTGTAACCATAACTGAATAAAAGGAGCACACATGGAAATCAACATGACTGAACTGCGCGTTGCCGCAGATGAGTTGGAAATAGACCTAGATAACCTGGTCCCTGCTATTGAAGAAGCAATCCTAAACGCTTATCTCAAGCAGCCCGGGGCTATTAAGGGTGCCTACGTGCGTATAGACCGCCGCAACGGCGAGATGAACGTTTATGCCCCTGAGTTAGATGAAAACGACCAGCCCACCGGTGAATACTTTGACGACACGCCCCCGCACTTTGGGCGTATCGCTCAGGCTTCTATCCGTTCAGTAGTGGTCCAGCGCATCCACGACCGCCGTGACATGGAAGTGCTTGGCGCCTACAAAGACAAGACCGGCCAGCTAGTTTCCGGCATTGTGCAGCAGGGCCGCGACCCGCGCACCGTATATGTGCGCCTAGACGAAGAACGCGAAGGCATTATTCCTCCCGCTGAGCAGGTGCCCGGCGAGCGCTACCGTCACGGTGACCGCGTGCGAGCTTACGTAACTGAAGTTTCCCGTGGCCCGCGCGGCGCCCAGATTATCCTTTCACGCACCCATCCGGGCCTGGTGCGTCAGCTCTTTGAGCGTGAAGTACCTGAGCTGTCTAAGGGCGAGGTAGAAATCGTCTCCCTGGCCCGCGAACCTGGACACCGCACCAAGATGGCAGTGCGAGCCAACAACCGCGACATTAACGCCAAGGGCGCCTTCATTGGCTCCATGGGCACGCGTGTGCGCGCGGTAAACCAGGAGCTGGGCGATGAAAAGATCGACATTGTTGACTGGTCAGCTGACCCGGCCAAGTATGTGGCCAACGCACTTTCTCCCGCCCGTGTCTCCAGCGTGACCGTGCTAAACGAGGAAGAAAAAACTGCTCGCGCTGTGGTTCCTGACTTCCAGCTGTCGCTAGCGATCGGTAAGGAAGGCCAAAACGCCCGCCTGGCTGCCCGCCTAACCGGCTGGAAGATCGACATTCGTTCTGACACTGATGAGGGTGATATTCAGCCCGGTCGCACTTCAAGTGCTGACGTGAGCGGCGACTCAGGCTACCAAGGCTGAAAAACACCCAAATAGACGTTAAAATGAGCGATATGAGTCAACCTATACGTACCTGTGTAGGTTGCCGGGCTAAGGACGCGCGTAGCGCGTTAATTCGCCTCGTTCGCCGCGATACTCGTGTGGTGGTGGATACCGGTGCTTGCGCACCGGGAAGAGGCGCCTGGATGCATGACGATCCGCAATGTTATGGCACCGCCCTCAAACGGCGTAGTATTGAGCGTGCATTGCGCTGCAAAGGGACGCTCAACCTTGACGTTGTAGACAACTGGTTTTCCCATACCCACGCGGGTAAACCACTGCCGCCTGGCGGCACTAACTACGAGACATGAAAGCGGGTAGAGAGCCGATGGGCACCCGATGAGTACCCAGCGATGAGCTGCCAGCAGTAAACACACCCACCTGTTTCAGGTGGGAGACTGGAACAGGAGAATAGTGGCTAAACCACGTGTACATGAGCTCGCTAAGGAGCTCGACCCCTCAGGCAAGAAGGTCACCAGCAAGATCATTCTGGCCTGGCTAAAAGACCAGGGGGAATTCGTTAAGGCAGCCTCCAGCGCTGTTGAACCTCCGGTAGCGCGCCGCGTGCGCGAACACTTCGCCCCGATGGTTGAGGGCGACGGCGCCAAGAAGGCTAAGAGTGACGCTCCTAAGCCTGGTGCTAAGAAAGCGGCTAAGCCCGCCGCACCTAAGCCGGCTGCTAAGCCGGCCCCCAAGGTAGAGGGCGCTAAGCCTGCTGCTCCTAAGCCCGGACCTAAGGCCCCCAAGGCCCCGGTAGCTGAGGAGCCCAAGCCGGCTGCTAAGCCGGCCCCCAAGCCCGCTAAGCCTGCTGCTAAGCCGGCTCCTGTTGAGGCTGCTAAGCCCGCCGCACCTAAGCCGGCTGCTCCTGCGCCGCGTGGTGGTGCCCGCCCGGGTAACAACCCCTTCGCTTCTTCACAGGGTATGCCCCGTCCTGGTGGCGCTCGCCCTCAGCCCGGTCAGGGCGGTCCGCGCCCGGCAGCTCCGCGTCCTGGCGGTAACGGTGCCCCCCGCCCGGGTGGCCCGCGTCCGCAGGGTGGTGGCCGCTCTGGTGCTCCGCGTCCAGGTGCTCCCCGCTCTGGTGGCCCGCGTCCTGGCGGTAACGGCGCTCCGCGTTCTGGTGGTCCGCGCCCTGGTGGTAACGGTGGCCCGCGTCCGGCTGCCAATGGCAGCCCGCGCCCCACTCCGGCAACTGCTCGTCCCAGTGGTGCTCCGCGTCCCAGTGGGGCTCCGCGTCCCAACCCGGGCATGATGCCTGGTCAGTCCTCAGTTGGACGCCCTGGTGCGCCTGCTCGTGGTGGCGCTCGCCCTGGCGGCGCCCGTGGCGGTAACGGCGGCGGTGGCCGTGGTAACGGTGGCGGCGGCGCTCGTCCCGGCGGCGGCTTCGGCGGCCCGCGCGGCGGACGTGGCGGTAACGGCTCCACCCAGGGTGCTTTCGGTCGCGGCGGTGGCAACGCCCCGCGTCGTCGTAAGTCCAAGCGCGCTAAGCGCCAGGAATTCGAACAGCAGAGCGCACCCATTATTGGCGGCGTAGCTATTCCGCGCGGTAACGGCGCGGCAATTCGCGTCCGTCAGGGTGCCACGCTAACCGACCTGGCTGAGAAGATTAACGTCAACCCCGCAGCCCTGGTTACGGCTCTGTTCAGCCTCGGCGAGATGGTTACCGCCACCCAGTCGGTGGATGAGGACACCTTCAAGCTGCTAGGTGAGGAGCTGGGCTACGATGTCCAGGTAGTCTCGCCTGAGGATGAAGACCGTGAGCTGCTGGAATCCTTCGACATCGACCTTGAAGCTGAAGAAGCTGAAGACGATGAATCTGAGCTGGTTGTACGTCCTCCGGTGGTAACCGTTATGGGTCACGTCGACCACGGTAAGACCAAGCTGCTGGACGCCATCCGTTCCACTGATGTGGTGGACTCTGAGGCTGGCGGTATTACCCAGAACATTGGTGCCTACCAGGTGCGAGTTGAGCACGACGGCCAGATGCGCGCCATCACCTTCATTGATACGCCTGGTCACGAGGCCTTCACCGCCATGCGTGCGCGTGGTGCTCGGGTAACTGACATCGCCATCTTGGTGGTTGCCGCCGACGACGGTGTGATGCCCCAGACCGTTGAGGCCCTTAACCACGCCCAGAGTGCTAACGTGCCGATCGTGGTAGCGGTTAACAAGATCGATAAGGAAGGCGCTAACCCGGAGAAGATCCGTGGTCAGCTCACCGAATACGGTCTGGTGCCTGAGGAATACGGTGGCGACACCATGTTCGTTGACATTTCCGCTAAGCAGCACCTAAACATTGACGAGCTGCTCGAAGCCGTACTGCTGCAGGCAGATGCAGGTATGGACCTGCGCGCCAACCCCAACGCTGATGCTCGCGGTGTGGCTATTGAAGCCAAGCTTGAGCGCGGCCGCGGTGCGGTGGCAACCGTACTGGTTGAGCGTGGAACCTTGCGCGTGGGTGACCCCATCGTGGCTGGTTCTGCCTACGGTCGCGTGCGTGCCATGTTCGACGAATACGGCAAGTCTTTGGAAGAGGCCGGCCCGGCTCGCCCGGCTCAGGTATTGGGTCTGACCAGCATTCCTAGCGCTGGTGACTCCTTCCTGGTGGCCTCTGAGGACCGCACTGCCCGTCAGATCGCTGACAAGCGTGCAGCTGCTGCCCGTAACGCTCTGCTGGCTAAGCGCCGCAAGCGCGTTTCGCTGGAAAACCTCGCCGATGTGCTTAAGGAAGGTAAGGTCGACACCCTTAACCTCATCCTTAAGGGTGACGCCTCCGGTGCCGTTGAGGCCCTGGAAGAGTCGCTGCTCAAGATCGATGTTGGCGAAGAAGTACAGCTGCGCGTCATCCACCGTGGCGTGGGTGCCATCACCCAGAACGACGTCAACCTGGCTACCGTCGACAACGCGGTTATCATCGGCTTCAACGTACGCCCGGCTGAGCGTGTACAGGAGCTGGCTGACCGTGAGGGCGTAGAGATGAAGTTCTACTCCGTCATCTACAGCGCCATTGAGGATGTTGAAGCCTCGATGAAGGGCATGCTCAAGCCGATCTACGAAGAGGTCGCTCTGGGGAGCGCCGAGATTCGTCAGGTCTTCCGTTCCTCCAAGTTCGGTAACATCGCTGGTTCGATTGTCCGCAGCGGCATTATCAAGCGTGGCACTAAGGCCCGTTTGGTGCGCGACGGCGTGGTGGTTGCTAACGAGCTTTCCATCGAGTCTTTGCGCCGCGAGAAGGATGACGTCACCGAAGTACGCGAAGGCTACGAATGCGGTATTAACCTAGGTTTCAAGGACATTGCTGAAGGCGATGTCATTGAGACTTGGGAGATGCGCGAAAAGCCGCGAGACTGACGTCTTAGGCTAAACGGTAGTCGCCACCTAAGGCGGCAGGTGGCGGGTCAGCAATGGCCCGCCACTTTACTAGCATTAAATTAAGTACATAGATCACCTAAAACTTTCACAGGAAAAGGAGCCATCATGGCTGACCCCGCCCGCGCCCGTCGAGTTGCTGACCGAATCCACAAGACTGTGGCCCAGGTGCTTGAGCGCCGCATTAAAGACCCGCGTCTAGGTTTCGTAACTATCACCGATGTGCGTGTCACCGGTGACTTGCAGCAGGCTACCGTGTTCTACACGGTTTACGGCACCGAGGGCGAGCGCCGTCGTAGCGCCAGCGCCCTAAAGTCCGCCACCGGCCTAATCCGCTCTGAGGTAGGCAAAGCCCTGGGTATCCGCCTTACCCCCACCATCAGCTTCCAGCTAGACTCGCTGCCCACCACAGCCCGCAGCATTGAGGATGCTTTGGCTCAGGCTCAGGCGCGCGACGCCGCCATTGCCCGCGCCGCTGAGGGGGCCAGTTACGCTGGGGACGCTAACCCCTACCGCACTAAGGATGAGGACGAGGACGCCGCCACCAGTGACAACGCCGCCAGCGCTGAAAGCAGCGAGAGCGCTGCCAGCGCCGAAAGTGCCGCTAGCCCTGAAGAGGCCGTGCACGAGCAGGACGTTTTTGCTGACGAGCAGGAGGGCGGCGTCGACAACCGCCAGATTGCTGCCCTGCAGGCACAGGCCATGGCTGAGGCTGCTCAGGCTGACGCCCAGGGCCGCTCTAGTCACGACCAGCTCTGATAAGTGAGCGAAAACCTCCACGCCGCGCCCAGCCAGGGCGAGCCCAGCCAGGGCCCGGGCGCAACTGAGCGCGTACGGCCAGTGGATGTAGCTCGGGGGGCCGTAACCGCCCCCGACGGGCTGCTACTGGTTGATAAAGACCTGGGCATCACCAGCCACGATGTGGTTTCCCGGGTGCGGCGCCTGGCAGCCACGCGCAAAGTGGGCCATGCGGGCACACTAGACCCCATGGCTACCGGATTGCTTACGGTGGGCGTTGGTAAAGCTACCCGGCTGCTGAACTACCTAGTTGGGGCCGATAAAACCTATGAGGCTACCATCCGCCTGGGGGTGGGCACAGACACTGAGGATGCTCACGGCCAGGTAACCCAGGTGGTAGCTCCCGGGCAGGTTGATTTGGGGCGCCTGCAGGCCGCCGCCGCCCAGCTAACGGGCCCGATTAGCCAGGTGCCCAGCAATTTTAGTGCCATTAAGGTTAACGGCGTGCGCGCCTATGACCTGGCCCGTAGCGGTCAGGAAGTGGAGCTGGAAGCTAGGCAAGTCACCATTCATAGCTTTGATCTGGGCCAAGTTAACTCCACTAGCGCCAGTTACCCAGGCTGGGGCCAAGTGCCAGTGGTGGATGTGAAGGTGCAAGTTAGCTGCTCGTCAGGTACCTATATTCGGGCTTTGGCTCGCGATTTTGGTCTGTCGCTGCAAACAGTTGCGCATTTGACTACGCTGCGACGCACCCTGGTGGGTCCGTTTAAAGTCAGCGCCGCACGCACTCTTAGCGGCTGGTCGGCGCAGGTAGCTGAGGATGCTGACAGCGCTGACCCGAAGGGTTTGGCCCTAACGCCCCTGCCGCTGGTGCTCAGGCAGGCTTTCAACTGGCTGGTTTTAGATCCCGGTCAGGTTAAAGACGTGCGTCAAGGTAAGTTTTTGCCGCGTCAGTTGGAAGAAAATGTGCAAGTGGCCAAGGCCCCTGTTAACGCTAAGCAAAAGGTGCTAGCCGCGTTAGACATGCAGGGTGAGGCCGTGGCATTGTTGAAACATCAAGGTAAACATTTGCGACCGGTGCTAGTTTTTGCGGGCGCGTGAAATAGGAGAAAAGTTTGACTCAGCAGGTTTCGCAGCCGCAGGAGCCTAAAGCTCAGGTACCTCAGGGCCCCATGGCGCAGGCCAGTCCGGTTCCGGGACGTAAACCTGGCAATATTTTGGGGTTGCGTGCGGTGGATGCTAAGCCCCGCTCTGGCGGTTGTGGTTGCGCTGGTGGATGCGGCTGCAATGGTGGCGCACACGCGTGAAAGTTTTACATTCGCCCAAGCAGGTGGCGCAGCTTGATTTAGCTGCTGGCTGCGTGCTCACTATCGGTATTTTCGACGGCGTCCATCGTGGTCATCAGGCGATTTTGGCCCATGCTGTGCGGCGCGCTAAGCAAATGGGCGTGCCTTGTGTGGTGCTGACTTTTGATCCTCACCCGCGCCTGGTGCATGATCCTGACACCCACCTGCACTTGATCACGTCTTTGGCTGACCGCTTTGAGGCGCTGGGGCAGCAGGGGGTGGATGCCACCTTGGTGGTTAACTACACCTTGGAGTTTGCCGCCCAAAGCGCCGAGGATTTTGTGCGCACCTGGCTGGTGGATCTGCTTAAGGCCCGCCTGGTGGTGGTGGGCTCTGATGTGCGCTTTGGGGCCGGCAATGCGGGCGACAGGCACACCCTGGAGCAGCTGGGCCAAAAGCTTGGTTTTGAGGTTGAAATCGTAGATAACGTGTGCGGACACAGCGGTAAACGCTGGTCGTCAACCTGGGTGCGTCAAGCCCTGGAAAAGGGTGACGTGGCTGAGGCGGCGCGGATTTTGGGCCGACCGCATCGCTTGCGAGGCACGGTGGTGCATGGTTTGCAGCGTGGACGCCAGTTAGGTTTCCCTACCGCTAATTTGGATGCGGAAACTGCCGGGGTAGTGCCCCCTGACGGTGTCTACGCCGGTTGGCTTTGGGCTCACGACGGCGCCAGTGGGCTACGTAAAATGCCTGCGGCTATCTCGATCGGCACTAACCCAACTTTTAAGGATGTACCCAAACGCACGGTTGAAGCTCACGTGCTTGGCCGCGCCGACTTGAACCTGTATGGCCAAGAAGTGGCGGTTGATCTGGTCAGCTATCTGCGCCCAATGATCAGTTTTGCCGGCTTGGATGAGCTGTTAAAGCAGATGCACAAAGATATTGCTGATAGCGCGGCGGTGCTGAACGTGCCGGTGCCAGAGCCGATCGATCCAGCGCAAGTTACTGCCTGTTAAAAGCTTAGATGCTGTCTAAACACTGTGCCCCCTGGTTTTTTAAACCAGGGGGCACGAGCGTTAGTTGGCGCAGAGCTCATTAGTTGGCGTGGCGCTGTCGCCTAAAACCTAGCGAGGCCAGGCACAGGCCAGCTCCTAGCATTGCCAGTATTGGTTCGAAGCCGGTTTTGGCTAGCGAGCCGCCAGCTCCACTTGCACTGGCGCCACCCGCGCCACCCGCGCTGCCTAAGGCGCCGGTCGAACCAGAGCCGCCCAGTTTCGCGCCGCTGCTAGAGCTGCCTAAGGCGCCGCTTAGAGAGCCAGAACTCTTAGCGCCCTGGGAGCCAGACGCCGTCGGCTTAGAAGCACTGGCGCCAGCCGGGCTAGTGGGGTTAGAGCCAACCACATTATTGATAGGGGTAGTAGGCGTTGGGGTAGTAGGCGTCGGGTTAGTGGGGCTGGCCCCGGGCCCTGGGGAGTTGCCATCTAGCTTGCAGTCGCTAACCTTACCGGCGCGGTAATCGGCAATAGCCTGGTTGCCCACCAAGAAAGTCAGGCATTTAGTGGGTGAGGCCAGAGCCTGGCCCTTGACTGTGGCCGTGAAGCTAACCTCGAACAGATACACGCCGGGCTTGGTGAAAGCCCAGTTGGCGTGAGCGTGGGTGTGCTCAGGAATAGACAGCTCGCTAAGCGAGGTGGAGGTGTTAAAAATATGTTCCACCTTGCCGGTTAAAGCGTCACTGTTAAACACGTGCGCACTAGCGCCCTCGGGCAGTGAGTGGGGTTTAACAATGAATTTGACGCTGCCTTGAGCTAGCGAGTCACTGATGCCATTGGTGGACCAGCCAGGCCAAATGTGTACGCCGTCATTAATCGCGTCAGTGTAGTAGAACTGGCTGCCGGATTTACCCAGGAAGTCATACTGGCTACCAGCTAGGCGGCCGCTAGAGGGGCGGGTGTGGCGAGCTGAGTCATCCAAAGCTAAAGCTACCGAGTTGATATCGCGGTCAACTGAGGTTTTAGCGTTGGTGAGGGTGTCATCATGCAAACTGGCGCTTAATGCGGTGCCATCGGCGTTTAGTGAGCCGGCAATATCGACGTGACCGCGCTGCAAAATCACCTTTTCACTCACCGGCCCGCTGGGCTTAGTGGGGGTGGGTGCCGGGCTGGCCCTAGGGGGCGTAGGTGTGGGCTTACCGGGTGCCGGCGTGGTGGTCGGTTGACTGGTCGGTGCCGGCGTGGGAGTGGGCTTAGCGGTAGGTTGGGCCGACGCCGTCGGGCTAGGCGCAGGGGTAGCCGTAGGGGCCGCGCTAGCTGTAGGGGAGGGGGCCGGCGTCGCAGTAGGAGTGGCGGTGGGCTGTGGGGCCGGCTCAGGGGCAGGCTGTGGGGTGGGCTCAGAAGTGCCGTTGGCGCCATCGACCGCCAAAGCACCCGAGTAGCTCAGACCTGCGCGAGTATCAACCGGGCCGGGAGAATCAGCGCTACCACCAGCGGAGCCAATTAGGGCGTGGGGGATAACGTTGATACGCAGATATTTACCTGAGCAGTCAGAGTGGGAGTCATTAATACTCAGCTGCCCATTTACATCCGTTACCCCCTCAAAAATGCAGGTGGGGTACTGTTCGGTAGGCGAGTCATAGTAGCCGCCATTGATATAGGCCTTAACCTTGCTGTCTGACAGCGTGATGGTGGTGTTTAGACGGCTGTCGCTAATGGATTTAACATCCACGGTGTAGCTAAGCGCCTTAGGGGTGTAAGGCTGGGTGTCAAAAGCCGGGGCCGGGTCGCTGGAGGCCGGCTCGGGCAGACTCGAAACCGCCTGGGTGGAATCGGTGGAGGCAGGGGATTCCTCGCCGGTGGTGTATTCCACCGAAGCCGAAACCCAACGCGGCAGGCCACTAGCGGCGTCGGGAATATAGACAGCCTGGAAAGCACTGGTGGTAGAACCAATCATTTCTTTCCAAGTGGCTTTACCGTTAACCACCGGCACCTGAGCCAGGTAGTAGCCGTCAATGAAGAAGGTTACGTTTCCGCCAGCTTTAGCATCTCCCGCATCAAAAGTCAGGTCCGTGAGTTTGTCGTCGCCATCTTTTTGGCGTCCCTCATGGGCTGAGAGCGTGAAGGTGTAGGGCGTGGCCGGGGCGCCAGAAGGAGCAGCGGCAAACTGCTGGCTCAGCGGGGTAGAGGCGGTGTCAGAGGGGCGCGTGCCACCAACTTGCCACACAAAAGGCACAGTTTTAGAGGCAATCAGTGAGCCATCTTTAGCGCGCGCAGTAGCCCGGTAGGTCAGCACATAGCGGCCAGGCTTAGAGAAAATCGTGTCATTGTGGGTGTGGTTACCCGGAGTTAGGAAGATTGAGCGCCGCCCTTCATCGTGGGAGGACAGGTAGCGCCGCACGCCGTCGTCGTCAGCGTAATAAACCAGCGCCTCCATGCGGCCCGGACCATCAAAACCCACCAGGTCTAGGCTGAAGGAAGCGTTCCTGAACTGCTCGGTGGGGATCTCGCTATCAGCCCCGAAACCAGCCCACAGGGGTTCCTTATTAACCCCGGGAATAGCGGGGGCGCGATACCACAGGTCGCCAACAGAGCGAATAAAGTCAATGCCGGGGTTGGGTGAGCCTTCAAAGTTGAAGAAATACAGCTGCTCACCGCTGCGTTTATAGCCGGTGCCCACCCAGTTAACCGTGTCTTCTAGCGCATAGGTTTGCCCATTGGCTTCATTTAGCAGGGCAAAGTTGTTATCGCGCCAATACACCTTAGGGGCGTCAATGTGGTGGGCGGTGGTTACGATCTTGCCGTCGTCAGGACTGGCCAGGGAAGGTGCAGCAAGCGGGGAGAGGGCTAAAGCGGCAGTTAAGGCCATAGCTGCGATACGCGAACGTATTTTCATAGCGGGTCTTTCCAAATGTACAGAGAAATGCCACTAAAAGCTTAACTATAATGATACTGATTATCAACTAGGGGTGATTTGTGCTCCGGCTTGCTGGCTTGTGGTTGGCGCTCGCGGCTAGGTCGACGGCGTCCGCGCTGCCAGTGGTGGCGGTACCTGTAGCGGTCAGCTCAGCTGCGGTGGCGACGTCGGCACGTGATTTGTGGCAAAAGCGCGCTTTAAGGGTGGTTGCTAGCTCTTGAGGCTGCTAAGCTTGCAGGGCCGTCAAAGCCGGCCACGGCTTGTCATGCTTGGGAGAACCTGCCCCAGGCTCCGTGTAACGACCATGAGGAGTAAATATATGTCGATCTCCGCTGAGCGCAAGCAGCAGCTAATCGCCGAGTACGCTACCCACGAGGGCGACACCGGTTCCCCCGAGGTTCAGGTCGCTATCCTCACCGAGCGTATCTCTAACCTGACCGAGCACTTCAAGTCCCACAAGCACGACCACCACTCCCGTCGTGGTCTTTACCTGCTAATTGGTAAGCGTCGTCGCCTGCTGGACTACCTCTACGAAGAGGACATTGAGCGCTACCGTAGCCTCATCGCTCGTCTGGGCATCCGCCGCTGATCACTGGCGCATAAGCATACAAACGGCAATCTCGTTTAGAGGTTGCCGTTTTTGCTTGCATTGCCTAGTTCACGCGCGGCCAAACCCACAAATGGCCTAAATGCCGCTAAGCTAGAAGGGATACATAAGAGAAGACGAAAGTGAATCTAGATGTTCATTGATGACCCTGAGGTCACTGCGGCTGAAGCCGTAATCGACAATGGCGCTTTTGGTAAGCGCGTAGTCCGTTTTGAAACCGGACGACTAGCCAAGCAGGCCGCTGGCTCCGCTATGGCTTACCTGGATGGTCAGACCGCCATCCTGTCTGCCACCACTGTTGGCAAGCACCCCAAAGACCAGTTCGACTTCTTCCCCCTCACTGTAGATGTGGAAGAGCGTCAGTACGCCGCCGGCCGCATCCCCGGTTCTTTCTTCCGTCGTGAAGGCCGCGCCGGCACCGAGGCTATCCTGGCTTGCCGTCTGATTGACCGTCCGCTGCGCCCCTCCTTCGTTAAGGGCCTGCGTAACGAGGTTCAGGTAGTTGAGACCGTACTGTCTATTGCTCCCGACGACGCCTACGACGTTCTAGCTATTAACGCCGCCTCCATGTCCACCCAGATTGCTGGGCTGCCCTTCGCGGGCCCGGTGGCTGGTACCCGCATCGCCCTGATTGACGGCCAGTGGGTAGCTTTCCCCCGTTACAGCGAGATTGAGCGCGCCACCTTCCAGATGGTTGTGGCCGGTCGTGTGCTTGAAGACGGCGACGTGGCCATCATGATGGTTGAGGCTGGCGCCACCGAGCACGCCTGGAACCTGATCAAGGCCGGCGCTGTGGCCCCCACTGAGGCTGTAGTAGCCGAGGGCCTAGAGGCCGCCAAGCCCTTCATCAAGGTTTTGTGTGAAGCCCAGATGGAAGTTGCGGCCCACGCCTCCAAGCCCACCGCCGAGTTCCCGCTCTACCTGGACTACACCGACGAGCAGTACGACGCCGTCGAGACCGCTGCTAAGGAGGCCGGCCTAGCTCAGGCTCTAAGCACTGAAGGTAAGCAGGCCCGCGACGAGGCCGTGGATGCTATCCGTGACCAGGTCCTGGCCCAGCTAGCTGAGCGTTTCCCCGAGGAAGACGACGAGAAGGCCCTCAAGGCTGCCTTCAAGTCCGTCACCAAGAAGCTAGTGCGTCACCGCACCCTGACCGAGGGTATCCGTATGGATGGCCGTGGCACCAAGGACATCCGTACCCTGGCTGCTGAGGTTGAGGTACTTCCGCGCGTACACGGCTCGGCCCTGTTCGAGCGTGGCGAAACCCAGATTCTGGGCGTGACCACTTTGAACATGCTGCGCATGGAACAGCAGCTGGACAACCTTTCGCCCGTCACCGCCAAGCGCTACATGCACCACTACAACTTCCCGCCCTTCTCCACCGGTGAGACCGGGCGTGTGGGTGCCCCCAAGCGCCGCGAAATCGGTCACGGTAACCTGGCCGAGCGCGCCCTGGTGCCGGTGCTGCCCAGCCGTGAAGAGTTCCCCTACGCTATCCGTCAGGTCTCTGAGGCTCTAGGCTCTAACGGCTCTACCTCCATGGGTAGTGTGTGTGCCTCCACCCTGAGCCTGCTGCAGGCCGGTGTGCCGCTGCGCGCCCCTGTTGCCGGTATTGCCATGGGTCTAATGCACGAGGAGATCGACGGCGAAACCAAGTGGGCCACCCTGACCGATATTCTCGGTTCTGAGGATGCCTTCGGTGACATGGACTTCAAGGTTGCCGGTACCGCCGACTTCATCACCGCCCTGCAGCTGGACACCAAGCTTGATGGCCTACCCTCTGAGGTTCTGGCCGGCGCCCTGGGTCAGGCTCGCGATGCCCGCCTGCACATCCTGGGCGTGCTCAACGAAGCTATCTCCACCCCGGACGAGCTCTCTCCCTACGCCCCGCGCGTGCTGACCGTTAACATCCCGGTTGACAAGATCGGTGAGGTTATTGGCCCCAAGGGCAAGATGATCAACCAGATCCAGGAAGACACTGGCGCTGAGCTGACCATTGAGGACGACGGCACCGTTTACATTGGCGCCTCTGACGGCCCCTCCGCTGAGGCCGCCCGTGAAGCCGTGAACGCTATCGCCAACCCCCAGATGCCTGAGGTGGGCGAGCGTTTCGTGGGTACGGTTGTTAAGACCACCACCTTCGGTGCTTTCATCTCCCTGACCCCCGGCAAGGACGGCCTGCTGCACATCAGCCAGATCCGTCGCCTGGTTGGTGGCAAGCGTGTGGAGAACGTTGAGGATGTCCTCAAGGTTGGCGACAAGGTCCAGGTTGAACTGGCCGAGATCGACCCGCGTGGCAAGCTCAGCCTGCACGCCGTGCTGAACGAAGAGCAGCTGGCTGCTGAGGCCGCCAATAACGAGGCCCGCGAGGCTCACCGCGCCGAGCGTGGCGCCCGCGAGGAGGGTGACGCCCCGGTACGTGAGCGTCGTCCCCGTCGTCGTCGCACCCGCACCCTGAGCGAAGAAACTCAGGACTGAACCGCCTGTACCTTGAGCCAAACTCAAGGAGCTTAAGTTTGGGGTCGGAATTTTCCGGCCCCAAACTTGTCTCTAAGTGCTCTAAGCTGCGCGCTACTTCCTTTAACGTGAAGTTTAGAAATATTGCCGACTAAGGTGCAGACGGCTATCAATCACTGCCAACACTGTAAGCGGCGCTGCTAGGGGAGCTTGGAAGGGGGCAGTGTCTAGATTAAAAACAAAATTAAACTGCCAAGGTACAAGCCCAGCCAGGGACATGATTATCACTATCGCAATAGGAGCTAAGGCAGCTACATAGCGGTTAGTCCAACTAGCGCTTAATGCAGTTAAAGCGCAAAGAATTAGCAGCAGCCAGGTGCGAAACCAAGTATCTATATTGGCTGGTAAGAGCAGATTCGTTAGACCTATTAAGGCAAGATTTAACGCTAAAAACACGCTGGTGCGTAGCAGCTGTAAACGCAGTACACCACTCTTGCTAGTAAATTCAGCCCAGGGGACGCTTGGGGAAAGCATCATGGTGCTGGCACTAATCGCGACGGCGCCCGCTAGCGTGCCCAACTGCTCTTGGGAGGCAATGGAGGCAGTGGTGTCGGGGTGGACCCGAATTTGCACTTCACTGAGCACAACTGAAGTTAGCCAAGCAGTAAGGCTAACTAAAATGCCGATAACTGCACTGCGATGGCAGCTATTTTTTAATATCGTCAAGTGTGGCTTCACAGGCAAGAATCTTCTGGGCTTTACGGTTCAAAGTGTTCTCAAGGGAAGCATAAGGCACAGAGCTAAGATACTTTTCAGCCCCTAACGCCTCGCTAGTGGCAGAGGGGCGTAGCTGGGCATAGTCAGGCAAACTAGTTTCGCTCACGCCACTACGCTTTAACCACCACAGTGACAAGCCTAAATTTAGGTCTTTACCTGCCGACTTATCTGTACAGTTAGCCAGCAGATAGTTGCTGGCAAGCGTGGCAGCTAGAGCATCTCTATCAACTAAAGTCGTATCTATAGACTTACCAAAGCTACTTGGTGCATAGATAGCTTTTTGAGGTGCACTAGCTAAAGTAGCTTCAAGGTCAGTTACTGCGCCAACTAGGGTTTTGGGGCGTAAATTAGCAGGCAGCGTACTAATTAACGAAGAGCCATGAGTTAGGTAAGCATCTAGACCCTGTGATCCATAGGCTGGGCTACATACCGTAAGCATGGCGTTAGATTTACAAACCGCATTATCAGCGCCCCTAATAGCTGTGCTGTTTATACCGTAGCTACCGGTTAGGACAGTGATAACTACCAGCAGTGCTAACGCACACCTGCGTAGCAGCCCTCTTGCTTGGAAAACAAAGGCTAGCAGCATGCAGGTGACGGCTAGCCAAAAAAGCAAACGCAGCGTAAGAGTAGCCGTGCTAGTGCGCAGGTACAGCCAAGGCAAGCTATCCCAAAAAGTGAAGGCCAAGCCGAGAGACTGCACTCCACCATAAGCTGAAGTAAGCGCAATCAGCGTATAGGGCAGGCAAGGGGCTATACAGATCGCGGGCACAGCCCCCAAATATCGGGCTAAAGCAAGGCCTAAAGCGGTCATCGCTGCGTAACTTACCAACACATTTAGCAGTGCCATAAGGCAGGGAACCAATAGGTTTTGAGTCTGTGCAGAGGTCAGCCAGACATAAATCTGGACTGGAATGAAAATTAGCCAGGTAACGCCAGTGAAGGTTAAGGTTATGGCTGCAAAAAGCTCACGTGTAGGGGCATAGGGCTGGTGGGGGCTTAACTTGATCAGGTCTGGTAGAGGCTGATTTTTGAGGTAACCGCCAGCCCAAGCTGCAAAGGTGGCAGCAAAACACATGGGCAGCAAAGTGGTGCCAAGCAAAACGCCGCTTACAGCCGGATACCAGCCAAGCCACTGAGCACGCGGTTTAAATAATTCCCAGACCAAGTAACTAGACAGTACTGCGCAAACTAAGACAAAAGCTAACCGCTGACGAGGCAGCAATACTTTAAACATATTACATACCGATCTTGGAGCGAAGGAGCTCTAAAGTTAATGCGTCTTGCTCGCGTAAAGCATCTATTGAAAAAGCGGATTTAATAGTTTTATCGACTACAGTTATGCAGCTATTAGCGGCTAAGAAAACATCTTCAAGGATGTGGGTCGATAGGATAATAATGCAGTCACTGCTAAGTGGCTTTAAAGCATTTAGGAAAGCTTGACGCTGCGTAGGGTCAAGTCCCACAGACGGTTCGTCTAGTAGCAACACTTTAGGGCTACCAAGCATAGCTCCAGCCAGAGTGACACGCCTGCGAGTGCCGCCTGAAAGCTGGCGCATAGGGCGAGCTAAAACTTGCTCAACTTCTAGCTGCTGGGCCAGGTTAGTTATAGAGGTTTCGGCTTCGCGGCTAGGAATTTGTTTAAGCCAACAAAGGTAACGCAAGTAATCTATTGCTACTATATTTTTAGCTAGGCTGGCCTGTTGGGGGAGCCAGCCTAAAAGTTTGCGATATTCAGCTAGGTTACTGGCGGAAGCATGAATAGAATGACCACAGTAATCTATCCGCCCAGATTTAGGCTTAAGTAAACTAGCTAGTAGTCGCAAGAGAGTGGTCTTACCCGCACCATTGGCGCCTACTAGTGCGGTTATGCCGTTTTCAAATGTGTGACAGCAATTATTTAAAATCTGCTCACCGCTGCGGTAGTGAAAACCAATCTCTTGCAACTCTAGCGTCATTATTTACCTGCTCTCAGTAACTTGAGCTAAAGGAACGCATGTAATCTGCTTCATCGACTAGGTTAACACGCTCACTTAGCGTCAATGACGTAAGCGCCCCGCCGTCGTCGTAAATATCGCCAGAGCTTGCCAACCATCCCTGTGATCAGCAGAAACTTGCCTATCGCTGTCAGTGCTAGCCTGCAAAGCAGGTCTGGTTTGCTAGGGTTAGTGTCCCATTAGGTGGACATATCTCACTTATCTGCCAACTATCTATGACCAGGGCCTTTGCATGCGTTAACATGTAACCCGTTAAGCCGCTTGCGCTTACATGCGGTCAATTTTGGCCGAAAAAGTCGAGGGTGGGACGTTTTAGGGGTACGTCTCACCCTCCTTTTTATTTGCCTACGCCGCCCGCCAACCCGCCTCCAGCCCTCAGCGCCAGCGCAACCATTTTTAGGCGCGTTTTCAGGGCTAAGTGGCTTGCTTGATATGCTCACCTAGTGAGTGAATTTCAGTCTTATAGTGAGGTAGAGCTGCTTCGCGGCGTCGCCGGCCAAGCAGACACAGAGCTGTTCCTTGACGACGACGGCGCCCATCTGCGTCGCTCAATTTTGCCTGGTGGCGTGCGGGTCATTACCGAGGACGTACCGGGACTGCGCTCAGCCAGCGTGGGCTACTGGTTCGGGGTGGGTAGCCGCGACGAACGCCCTGGTCAAGAAGGCTCCACTCACTTTTTAGAGCACCTACTGTTTAAAGGTACCGCGCGCCGTAGCGCCGCCGAGATTGCCACCGCCTTTGACATGATTGGCGGCGAATCCAATGCGGCCACGTCAAAAGAACACACCTCCTACTATGCGCGGGTGCAGGCCAGTGACATGCCGGTGGCTCTAGATATTGTCACCGACATGGTTACCAGCTCCCTGCTGGATCCCAAAGAGGTGGAAACTGAGCGCGGCGTGATTGTCTCAGAGCTAGCTGAAGCCGCCGACGACCCCAGCGACCTGGCCCATGAAACCTTCGTTAAATCAGTTTTCGGCCAGGACACTGAGCTGGGTCGGCCGGTAGGCGGCACCGCCCAGGCCGTGGTGGATGTGCCACGCGACGCCGTATGGGACCACTATCAGCGCAACTATGCTTCCGATACTTTGATTGTGGCTGCAGCTGGGCATGTTAACCATGACCAGATCTGCCAGCAGGTGTCTGATCAGCTAGCCCAGGTGGGCTGGAATACAGACAGTCAAGCCCTGCCGCGTGCTCGCCGCAGTGAGGCCAGCCAGCTGCAGAAGCTAAAGCCCCAAGACATGTATGTGGAGCGCGAAAGCGAACAAAGCCACGTGTATTTGGGCACCCCCGGCATCGCTATCGGTGATGAGCGGCGCTGGCCCCTTAGTGTGATGACCACGATTTTAGGTGGCGGCATGTCTTCGCGCCTGTTCCAGTCCATCCGTGAACAGCGCGGACTGGCCTACACCACCTACGCTTTTGACCTTAGCTACGCCGATGCGGGGGCCTTTGGGATCTACGCCGGCTGCGCCAAGGAAAACGTCGACCAGGTGCTGGAGCTGATGAGCGCGCAGTGGGAGCGTCTAGCTAGCGATGGGGTCAGCGAACAGGAGCTAGAGCGGGCACGCGGCCAGCTGCGCGGTTCCATGGTGCTGGGGGGAGAGGACTCCCTGGCACGTATGGGGCGTTTAGGCCGGGCTGAGGTTAGTACTGGTCGCCTGCGTTCAATGGCTGAAAACCTGCGTCTACTTGATGCGGTTGACGCCGAGCAGGTGCGGGCAGTGGCGGCCTGGTTGGCTAACGGACCGCGCGCCCAGGTGGTGGTGGGCCAGCGCTGAGCTGGCACTTTTAAATGCCCAATTTGGGGTGCTCACTTTAGGGCACCTAGGTGCGGGGCGTTGGCGTCTAGAGGCTGGCGCCCCAGCATACTTCGCTTACGTCTTGGCCTACGCTCAGTTTGCGTTGAGCTCCGGCCATAGGGGCCAGTCCGGCGCTGGTTAGCAGGCGCACATATGATTCGTCTCCGCGAATAACCCACATGGAAATATTGGCCATCTTGTTTTGTTTGGCCAGGTCGGCGCAGGCGGCGAGGAGGCGTGAGCCGTGTCCGTGGCGCTGGTAGGCGGGGTGTACGGCTAGGGCGGTGATTTCGCCGTCGCCGTCGCTGTCAGGGGCTAGGGCTGCTAGGCCGACGACGGCGCCCGCCTGGGTAGCTACCAGCACGTGGTGGTTGGGGGAGGGTGGGTTAGTGACCGCTTCTTGCCAACCTGAAGCCAGTACGGCAGGGGTGATCATGGCACTAACGCTCACCGGTAGCTCCTGGCTGCTGCCGGCCTGCAAGGTGGCTAGCATGGCGCCAGCGTGAGCTATGCCCATGGCCTCTAGGTCTTCAACCCTGGCGGGGCGTACAAAACAGTTGCTATCACTAGCCTGAGAAGTCATGGGCCAAAGTGTACTATGGCTGGCACCTTAGACATTGAAAGACCAGTTGCTAAGGTCCCAATGGAAACTTAGCAACTGGTCTTAAAGCTAGCGTGCTTAGCGCTTGAGCTTCTTGGCTGCCTCTTGGGCCTTAGCCGCTGCTTCCTGCGCTTTGGCAGCGGCTTGACCAGCTACCTCCTGTGCCTTGGCGGCAGTCTCCTGGGCCCGGACGGCGGCCTGGCCAGCTACCTCCTGCGCTTTGGCAGCGGCTTCTTGGGCCTTTGCGGCCGCTTGAGCAGCTGCCTCTTGGGCTTTAGAGGCGGTGTCCTGGGCGCGCACGGCGGCCTGACCGGCGGCTTCTTGGGCTTTGGTGGCCGCCTGACCAGCAGATTCGCGGGCGTTTAGCAGCTCCTCACGCAGCACGCGGCGCATAACCTTGCCGATCTGGGAGCGCGGTAGTTCCTGCACAATAGCGATCTGGCGCGGCAGGGCGTAGTGGGCAATGTGCTTCTCAGCCCAGGCACGTACCTCTTCTAAGGTGATGTTGGCGCCGGCCTGGGCCACAATCGCGGCCACTACCGACTCGTTACCGCTTTGCTCAGGTAGACCCACCACGGCGACATCCTCAACCCCCGGCATGGAGCGCACAGCAGCCTCCACCTCAGTGGGGTAAATGTTAAAGCCGCCAGAAATGATCAGTTCTTTACGCCGATCAGTCATGACATAGAAGTCATCAGTGTCGATGCGGGCCAGGTCGCCGGTGCGTAGCCAGCCGCCTTCAAGCATCACCTGGGCGGTTTCTTCAGGGTTGTTCAGGTAGCCGGCAAACACCTGGGGCCCGCGCACTGCAATCTCGCCAACCTCACCCCTGGGTACCGGGCGGGAGGGGTCAGGGTCTTCAGGATCAACTAGCAAAATGTCGGTGGAGGGGAAGGGCACACCCAAAGCCCCCGGGCGACGCTCATCAGTGATGGGGTTACCCATGATGATGGGGGAGGTTTCAGTCATGCCATAGCCCTCAATGAGGTAGTGGCCAGTTAGCTCCTCCCAAGCAGTAGCCACTTCCCGGGGCGTGGCTGCAGCGCCACAAATAGCGATAGTGCAGGAGCTGAAATCAGGCATTACCTGGCCGGGGCGCGGGTTGGCTGCGGCTTTAGCTAGGCGGTCAAAAATAACCGGTACGCCGGGGAAGAAAGTACAGGGCTGACGCTTCCAGGCCTCAATTACTAGCGACACGCTGAACTTTGGGAGCACCACCTGGGTGGCCGCCAAAGCGACTGCACACAGCATGGATAGGGTTAGTCCAAAAGCGTGGAAGTAGGGCAGTACCGAGTAGAACACTTCCTGCCCGTCCTTAACGTGCGGGCCAGCCCAAGCCAACCCCATGGCAGTGTTAGAACCCAGGTTCATGTGGGTTAGCTTTACCGCCTTAGGGGTGCCGGTGGTGCCACCGGTGTGTAGCAGCGTTGCTACATCATTAACGTCAGGTAGGGCAGTATCAGCCGGTAGGGCCGGGCTGGAGGCAACCAGGCGGTCCCAGGAGCCAATCCAGCTAGGTACCGGAGCGCGCATCTCTTCACGCTTAGCGCGTGCAGCCTTAACCGGTAGGTGCAGAGCCGCCTGTAGGTGACGCGGTAACGCCGAGGTCATGTTGACGGCGTAAACGTTGTAATCGCGCAGGTTGATGTCTTTATCTAGCTGAGCTAGAGATTTTTCCCAACCAATAATTAGCTTGCCGCCGTGTAGCTTAAGCTGCTCTTCGATCTGGCTGGAGGGGGCTAGCGGGTTGTGTTCAGCTAGCACCGCACCAATACGCCAGGTGGCGTAAGCCAACACCAAGTGCTGGGGGCAGTTAGGCAAAATAGAGGCCACTACGTCACCCTTGCGTACCCCTAGACGCCGTAGCGCCTCAGCGGCGCGCTGCACCTGGGCGTGTAGCTGGGCATAAGTGATGTTAGTGCCTAAAAAATCCACCGCGATCCGCTGCGGGAAACGCTTAGCGGCGTCGTCGAGCACAGTACTAAGGGGCTGGGTCGGTAGGGCCACCACTGCGGGAACGCCCGGGGCGTAGTGAGGGCGCTGGTAGTCTGCGGCGCTCAAGGTTCCTCCTAAAGAGTGTGCCAACTGGCTCGATAGGCAACGTAACTTACGGTTGCGTAAGTTACGGTAGCGTATTTTTTCCTTTTTCGCCGCAACTTAGAGAAAAAACGCATCAAGATCGCCTATCGAAAACCAATTTAGCAGCGCCCGGTATCCGCCTATTGCAAGGAAAAACCTAACTCGCCAGTGTGCAAAATATGCAGCTGCTTAGTGGGGCGAGTCATGGCCACATACAAGTCACCGGGAGAAACCTGGCCTATTTGGCCCGGCTGATCAAGCAACACCACATCAAACTCCAGGCCCTTACTGGTCAGCGGGCTCATAACTGCCACGCGGGCCCGTAGCAAATCCCCCTCAGGGCAAAACATTTGCTCGGCTAAATACTCATCTTCACCCAGCAGCGTCTCAAGGCGGGCAGGGTCATTAGAAATCACCACAATAGTGCCCTGATCCTTACCCAGCTGCTCATCAAGCTGGCTACATTTAGCGGCCACAACCTCACGCCAACGCTGGGTGTAAAGCTGCGGCGTAACCGCCTCAACTACCAGAGCATTATCCAAGTCACGCACCGAAGTAACCGGGTAAGGCACCTGCAAACCATAGCTGGCCACAGCCGCCTCAGCTGCCTTCATAATGGTCTTAGGGGTGCGGTAACACACCGTTAGCACCTCCTGGCGCATAGGGGTGCCACTAGCCCCCTTAGCAGCCTGAATATCAGCAGCTTCATCTGCACGCACCCCCAGGGGAGTAAGCACCTGACGCCAAGAACGCGGCGGCGTCGTGCCAGAGAACTGGGCCAAATCCCCAACCACCGTAAACGAACGCAGCGGGCAGCGCCTGGCCAAAGCTCGCCAAGCCATCGCCCCCAACTCCTGGGCCTCATCAACCACCACATGGCCATAAGTCCAGGTCCGATCCGCCCGGGCGCGCTCAGCCAGTGGCGCAATAGCCCCGCCGCCACTGTAGCGGTCAACCAAAGTCTGGGCGCTAACCATGCCTCCACCTAGGCCCTGGGAAGCAATAGCCTGCTGGGCATACTCCAACTCACGAGCCCGCTCCGCCTCAGCCTGGCGTGCCTGGCGGGCTGAAACATCATCCATGGGGCCTAGCAGCTCCAACAGCTCATCAAGCAAAGGAATATCGGCCTCACTTAGCGGCGAGCCAGCCGGGCGCAGCAGTAGCTTACGTTGCGCCTTAGTTAGCTGCTTAGCGTGCTTATCTAGCAGCTGCGGGCGCGAAAACAGCTTATCGAGCAAAGCCTGCGCATCGGTAGGCATCCAGCACAGGTTAATTTCCCGGCGCGCATCACGGCTGGTACGAATATCCTCACGGATCCAAGCCCGCGTGTCGGGGTCAGAAGGATCAAGCATCTCCTTCTTAGCCGCATACTGGTCAGTTAACCGCTCTAGTAGCCACAACACGAAAGTTTCCCGCGCCTGGTTATGGGGCTTACCCGAGCGGCGCGCCCGCGAACGAGCCTGACGCACATCTTCGGGAGTAAGCTGCAAAACCACCTCATTAACCACAATCGGGCGAGGCTCCTGCGGCACCCGCTGCAAAGCACGCGCCAAAGAATACAAAATGTCTTTAAACACCAGTGAACCTTTAAGCTGCGCCAGCTTGCTAGGCTCACTAACCGTGGCATGGTAGCCCGGGACCAAATCCCCGATCGTCGTCGAAACCACGCCCGTTTCACCCAAAGAAGGCAAAACCTGCTCCACATAACGCAAAAACGTCCGTGACGGGCCCACCAACAACACCCCAGAGCGCTCCAAACGCTCCCGCTCGGTGTAGAACAAATAAGCCACCCGGTGCAAAGCCACCGCCGTCTTACCCGTACCCGGGCCGCCCTGAACCACCAAAATCCCCGGCCCATCAGCAGTAACAATCCGGTCCTGCTCAGCCTGGATAGTGGCCACAATATCGCCCATACGACCCGCGCGGGCCTCATTAAGCGCCGCCATCAAAGCACCCTCACCCTGAAGCGTCACGTCACTAGCCGCCGCAGCATCCACCACCAGCAGCTCATCTTCAACCCCGCTAACCGTGCGGCCCCGGGTGGTTATATGACGACGTCGTCGCAGCCCCAAAGGCTCACGCGCGGTAGCCTGATAAAAAGCCCGCGCCGCCGGGGCACGCCAATCCAACAGCACCTCACGGCGCTGATCATCATGCAAACCCACGCGCCCCACATAGTGACGCGAACCGTCACTATTATCCATACGCCCAAAAACCAGTCGGTGCTCCACACCCTCAAGGGTGGCAATCCGATTAGCATAGTGAGCCGCAAACGCGTCACGCTCACCGCGCGCCTGATGCGTGCCCGAAGCACCCCTAGCCTCAGTAGCACTTAAAGTCTTGCGAGCCTGCGCAATTTGGGTATCAAGCTCCCTATAAGCACGGTCAACTACAACCTGCTCATCGGCAATAGCCTGGGCCAACGCACTAGAGACAGACACATCAGACACTACAAACCTCACGCTTAACGCCAGTAAAAATCGACTATCCATTATTCTTGTTCCAAAGCCACAACGCGAGCAAATCTTGCAACTTGTTCACAGTGAGCACTACGACACCAAACAAATGGAACAAAAGACCAGCTAAACCAGTTAGCCAAACAAAGAAACAAAACCACTAAAAACTAAAGCGGCCACCAAAAACCAGCTGCCACACATAAGGGGGAACCATGCAGACGCTATACACCATGAATCTAGAGCGCCACGCCCAGATCCACCCCCGCGTACTACTGCACCAATTCGACGGCGCCATCGACGCCGGTAACGCCGCCAACCTCGCCACCGAGCAGCTACTAACCACCCTGCCGGGCAAGGCAGTTGCCACCTTCAACATCGACGCCCTGATCGACTACCGCGCCCGGCGCCCCACCATCAGCTACGACCACGGCAAATTCCTAGAAACCACGCGCCCTAGCCTCACCCTGGAACTACTGCGCGACGACAACGGCGAAGAATTCCTCTTCCTACACGGCGACGAACCCGACTACCGCTGGGACGAGCTAAGCAACGCCATCATCCACCTAGTCCGCTCCCTAGGCGTAACCACCGCCATGGGAATGGCCGGCATCCCCATGCCCGTGCCACACACCCGCCCCACCCAGGTATACGAACACGGCCAACACGTACCAGACGACCCAAACCATCCCAAAACCTTCGGCTACATGGAATTTCCTGCCGCCTACGGCAACTACCTAGAACTACGCCTAGGCCAAGCCGGATTCGACTCACGCGGCGTCAGCGCCTCCGTACCCCACTACCTATTACGAGACGACTTCCCCCAAAGCGCCTCAGCTCTGCTGCGCGCAATCGCCAAATCCATCAACCTGGCCCTGCCGGTAGGAGACCTGGAAGCCAACTCCATCACCAACCTAAACGCCATCGAAACTGAAGTCGCTAACCGCCCAGAAGTCGCCGCCCTCGTGCAAGCCCTGGAGAAGCAATACGACAAGTCACTAGACAGCGTCTTATCCCCGCCACCAGACCTAAGTCTGCAAAACGCGGATCTCAATGACACCGACCTGGACACCCTCACCGCCCAGCTAGAAGCCTTCCTCGAATCCAACAACTCAGGCAACGCCACCAACCAAGAGCCCAACCACGACCAGCCAGAAGCCTAAAACCAGCGGGAAGGGCAGAACCAGCCGGAAGGGCAGAACCAGCCGGAAGGGCAAAACCAGCCGGAAGGCCAAACACGGCTAACATCTAATACCGTGAAAAAACCAGCCCCCACCCAGCAGCCCACAAACCAAAAAGACGGGCTAAAAGCCTGGATCGTATTTTTAGGCGGAGGCCTGGCCTACTGCATGGCCATGTGCGCACGCACCTCCTTCGGCGTGGCCGTACCCTGGGCAGACCAACGCTTCGGCCTATCCTCAGCCCAACTAGCCGTATTCATCATGGGCCAGCTAGCCGTCTACGCCGCCGCCCAAATCCCCGTAGGCCTCCTACTAGACCGCTACGGCTCACGCAAAGTACTCACCTGCGGCCTAATCATCGTAGGCCTAGGCCAACTAGCCCTCGCCCAAGCCCACACATTCCCCACTGCGCTCGCGGCCAGGGCCCTGGTGGGGGCAGGCGACGCCACCGCTTTTATTGGTGTGGTGCGGTTTTTGCCGGCTTGGTTTAGTGCTTCACGGGTGCCGCTACTAACCCAGATAACTAACGTGGGGGGCCAGATTGGGCAGGTGATCAGTGCTTTCCCAGTGGTGTGGTGGCTGCATGATTACGGCTGGTCTACCAGCTTTAACCTGGTGGCTTTGGCGGTGTTTATGGCTGCCGTGGCTACGGCGGTGCTGGTGCGCGATGATCCTTCAGGCGCTAAGACGCCGGTAGCGCAAACTGAGTCAGTTAGGCGCTCTATGGGGGCGGTGCTGCGTAACCGCGCCACCTGGGTGGGTTGGATGATTCACGCTACGGCGGCGTTCCCTTTTAACGTGATTGCCCTGATGTGGGGGTCGGCTTGGATGCGTCAAGGGATGCATTTAAGCGACACGGTTAGTGCCACCATGCTTAGCTTAGAGGGCTTGTTTTTGGTGGCCGCCGGGATTCCGGCTGGAATTATTTCTGGACGTTGGCCTAGGCGCCGGCTACAAACCTGCCTGGCTGCCTATGCGATAAGTGTTTTGACCTGGGTGGTGGGGCTAGCTTTGTCGCCTTCAGCGGCGGCAGCGTTAATTGTGATTATTGGGGCTGCTATTGCTTCATGTGTGGGCGCTTTAGGTTTTGATATTGTGCGTGAATATACCCAGCGTTCACGTTGGGGCGTGGCTATTGGTACGGTTAATACCGGTGGTTTTGTTTCCTCAATTATTGCTGTTGAGCTGGTGGGATTAATTCTTGACCTGCGTGGGGGAGCGCGCACCGGCAGTGATTTTATCGTTGCTTTTGGCGCTATGGGCGTTATCATTGCAGTACTGGTAGTAAGTTTGCTGATTGTTTCACGCCGCTTGCATCCCCAGGTAGGTATTCCTCAAGAAAGTTAAACCACTCATGAGTGGCTACTTTAAAAAACCGGTACTTAGCGTTGTAGCTAGTGCTTTAGGTTCTAACTACGACGGCGCCGCTAACTACTGCTGCCCAGTACTGTTTGGTGGCGCCGCACGTTTTTGGCTGGCTAGTTGTAGCGCGAGAGGGCCGTGTCGCTGTGGCGGTAAAGCTGAGCTGGTAGCGGCAATTTACGTACCGCACGGGAAAGACGGTCAAAATCTTCAGCGCTAAAACCAGTTTTGCGCGCCACCAACACCAAATTGCCACGACGCTTGCCACGCGCCACGGCGGCGTCGCTAATAACCAAAAAATCACTTAGCTGAGCTAAAGCCGCAAACTGCGCCTGCACTTGGCTAGTTGGGGCGGAGGCAGCATTAATTAAAAACAGCCCCTCACTCTTAAGCGCATTCATGCACGAGTGCATAAACCCCGGTGTGCAGACACTGTCAGGTACCGTGCCGCCACTAAAAATATCGCGCACAACCACATCCCAAAACTCAGCTTTTAAACTTGGGGCAGCCACTACGGCGTCGTCAATGCGAATACGCAGACGCGGCGAACGTGGCAAATCAAACCACTGGCGCACATAGGCGGCTAATTTAGCGTCAATTTCTACCGCCAACTGCGCAGAACCCGGATGGGTTGCGTCCCAAGCGCGCGCTAAAGCACAAGCCGCTCCGCCTAAATGCACCGCATTTAAAGGTAGATCCTCACCTAGCAATACTTTTACAGCCGCATCCATATGCTGGTGATATTCAAAATCCAAATACGCTGGATCAGCCAAATCAATAAATGATGACTCAGTTTCATCCAAATACAGCAAAATACCCTGATCGCGAGCCTCTAAGCGGGCGCTGGCAAAAGAAGTAGCTACCGGCTCGGTAGGTAAACTAGACAGTGACAAGCTGTCGCTAGTTTTGGCGGCAGGCTTAGATCGGCGGCGTTTACTCACCCACACAAGTTACCCTGTAGGCGTGTCCAAAGCACCGCGTAGTGACCAAGCCCGCCGCTTTTGGGGTGACGATGATAGCGCCACCCCGATTTTGCACGTGGACATGGACGCATTCTTCGCCGCCGTGGAGCTACGCGAAAATCCCTCCCTGCGCGGCAAGCCGGTAATTGTGGGCGGATCTAACGGTAGGGGAGTGGTGTGTGCGGCCACCTACGAGGCTCGCAGCTACGGCGTGCACTCAGCCATGCCGGTAGGCCAAGCGCTGCGTCGCTGCCCCCGGGCTATTGTGCTGCCGGTACGTCACCAGCTCTATAGTCAGGTATCCAAGCAGGTAATGGGTATTTTGGGGGCGATTACCCCGCAGCTAGAGCAGTTAAGCATTGATGAGGCCTTTTTAGATGTTTCTGGCTCTAGACGCCGTCTAGGTAGTCCCTGCCAAATTGCTGCTAACTTGCGTCAGCAAATTTCTCAGCAGCTGGGGGTCACCGCCTCAGTAGGTATTGGTGCCAACAAACTAATAGCCAAACTGGCTTCCGCTCACGCCAAACCTGACGGGATGCTGCTTGTGCCCGCCAGTGCCACCCAAGAATTTTTGGACCTGCTGCCGGTGGGGGCCATGTGGGGAGTGGGGGACAAAAGCGAGCGCAAACTGCATGAGTGGGGTATCGACTCGGTAGTGGATCTGCGCCGCACCCCGCGCGCCCAGCTTGAGCGCATCCTGGGTAAAGCTGCCGCCTGGCACCTATATAACCTCAGTCGCGGCATTGATAACCGCCCGGTTAGCCCGGTGCGTGAAGAAAAATCCATTAGCACCGAAACCACTTTTGATACCTATATTCACGAGCGTGCCCAAGCTAGGCAGGTACTGCTGGATCAGTGTCACCAGTGCGCTATCCGCCTGCGCAAACACGGCTGGCAGGCGCGGGTAGTGGGAATAAAGGTGCGTGACGGCAATTTCAAGACTCTCACCCGCTCACGCACCCTAGCTGAGCCTACAGATACAGCTCGTTATTTATGGGAGCAGGTTTCTGAGCTGTTTGCGGCGCTACCGATGCCGCCCCAGGGGATTCGGCTGCTGGGGGTGCGCACTGAGTCTTTAGTACGTGCCGACGGCGCCGTGCAGCTCAGCTTCGACAGTGACGAGCGCAGCGCTAAAACTGAAAAAGCTGCCGACGCGATCCGTGAACGCTGGGGGGCAGGCCTCATTGGCCCAGCTGCGCTGCTGGGGACGCCCAAACGCAACTAGTGCATAAAACGCAACTAGCACATAAGCTGCGCGCATATAACTAGCGTGAGCGTAGTTAGGCCTTGGAGCGAGAGTAAGCTGTGGGTTTAGAGTTCAGTTTTGGCTGGCCGTGCACGCTAAGGTGACAACGAGACTTAAGCCGGCCTAGAGTTTGGGTAAATAGAGAGGGTGAACAAACATGGCACTATCAGAACGGGAAAAGGAAGTCCTGCGTGACCTTGAAGCGCAGCTGGGTAGCACGGATCCGGACCTGGCCGCCTCTATGTCTGACCCTATGGATGAGCGCTCTGAACTTGGCTGGCGGCCTTCGCCGCGCCACGTTGGCATGGGTGTTTTTGCGGTTATCGTCGCTTTTGCCGGCATGATCGCCTGCGTGGCTTTCTTCCACTCGGTGTGGTCGGTACTAGGGGCCTTGATTTGCTTTGGCCTGGCCGTATGGGGCGTGGTGATTGCACTAACCAACGCCAACACCCTTGCTGTCGGGCCTGGCGCTAAGCCTGCCAGGCCTGTCAAGAAATCTAGCTTCATGGCTCGCCAAGAGGAGCGCTGGGACAAGCGCAATTCCTAAGGACTTAATAGCCCATCTGGGCGCCCAGGTCTAGCACCAAATTTTCCCTCCACAACGCACCCCGACCAGCCCGGGGTGCGTTTTTGTTGCATGCCCACTAACAGTCACTGGTTGGTTTGTATGGTTTTTACAACTTCGTCTTAAGTTACAATCGTGTAATTTACCAAAATGTAGTAATTGGTGGGGGGAAGTGGGGTATTGTGGAGGGGTCAAATAGTGCGGCGGAGGGAGCGTCCATGTTCATGGGCTCTTACTCCCCGAGGCTAGATGACAAAGGACGCTTAATCCTGCCAGCTAAGTTCCGTGAGGAGCTGAGCGATGGGCTAGTTCTTACGCGCGGCCAAGAGCATTGTCTCTACGCCTTTCCTATGCGTGAGTTCGAGCGCATGTACGCCCAGCTACAAGCGGCACCTATCTCTCAGAAACGAGCTCGCGACTACATGCGTGTCATGCTCTCCGGAGCTGACCAGCAAACTCCTGACAAACAGGGGCGTATAACAATCGCGCCGCCTCTGCGGGCTTATGCCTCATTAAGTCGGGAGCTAGCGGTCAACGGTGTTGGTTCGCGACTGGAAATCTGGGATGCGGCAACTTGGGATGCTTACCTAGCAGAACAAGAAAGCGTCTTCGCCTCCACTGCGGAAGAGATCATCCCAGGTTTCTTCTAACCCTGTTGCTTGAGGCCTGAGCCTGAACGCTCCGAGTTCACTTCCCCGATCTCGGATAGACGGGCGCAGACCTGAGGCCGCAGAATTCCCCGTTCCCTTCGTACTGTGCCCGACTTATACCCTCAGATAGGACAGCTATGGAACACATCGGTGTTTTACATACACCAGTCCTACTTGAGCGCTGTCTAGACCTGTTAGCAGGGGCATTCACCAGCCAAAACCCGGTGATGATTGACTGCACTTTGGGTATGGGAGGGCACAGCGAAGGGGCCTTGGAGCGGTTTGAAAACTTAACCGTAATAGGTATCGATCGTGATCCGCAGGCCATTGCTTTGGCTAGCGAGCGCTTAAAGCGCTTCGGAAGTCGTTTTCAGGCAGTGCACACCACTTATGACCACATTGATGAGGTAGCTGGTCTTTATGGTCACGGTGGTTACGTCGACGGCGTGCTAATGGATCTGGGTGTGTCTTCCCTTCAACTAGATGAAGTGGAGCGCGGCTTTTCCTATGCCCACGACGCAGCCTTGGACATGCGCATGGATCAAAGCAGCGGGGTTAGCGCCCAGCAGCTGCTTGACACTGCCAGCGTCCAGGAGCTGACCCGCTACTTGCGTGAATACGGCGAGGAACGGTTTGCCAGCAAAATCGCCAGCGCCATTGTGCGCCGTCGTGAAGCCGGTAAGCCCGTAACTTCTACCGGTGAACTGGTTCAACTGGTGCGTGACGCATTACCAGCAGCAGCAAAACGTACAGGAGGTAACCCTGCTAAGCGTACTTTCCAAGCTTTGCGTATAGCCGTTAATAACGAGCTTGAAGTCCTTTCCAGCGCAATCGTTAGCGCAGTTGATGTACTGCGCGTAGACGGGCGGATTGTGGTTGAGTCTTACCAATCACTAGAAGACCGCATTGTTAAGCAAACATTCACAAAGGCTGCCTCCCTTGCAGCTCCCGTGGATATGCCTGTAGTGCCCGACGACGCTCTACCCGTCGTCGAGTTACTAACCCGTGGCGCTGAACGCGCAGACGCTAAAGAACTGGAGCACAATTCCCGCTCCGCTTCAGTTCGCTTACGTGCTGCTCGTAAATTGCGTCAAGTTCCCATCTCCCAACACATCTCCCTCAACACAAAGCAAAGGAAACACCGGTGAGTAGTTCAGCTGCCCTCAAAACTGAGCCTGTAAAGGCTAAGCGTGCTGCCTCCCGTGCTAGTGAAGCAGCGCCCTCGCAACAGCCCAAACTGTCCGTAGTAGCTGGGATCGCCCCAGCTCAGCGTCGTCACCTGGGAGTAATCATGATGGTTATTCTCGGTTTAGTTATCGCCATTGGTGGTCCGCTACTGGTTAGCACCCTGACTACCTTTGAAGCGATTGAAACCTCGCGGCTAACCCAGGAACTGGAAGTGGCCCGCGATCACAACACCACCTTGCGTCAGGAACTGGAAAAGGCCGAATCACCCGTAAGCATTGAGCAGCGGGCCCGTGCCTTGGGTATGGTTCCGGCAGGTTCCTCCGGCGTAGTCCAGCTCGATAAGGGTCTTGTCAGCGGCGGCAGTACTTCAGATAGCGCTAAGTGACGCTAGCTGCCAGTTAAACTGTTTCCTATGCCGAGCCTTGGTAAAGAGTTTGATCGCCGTCAAGTACTAAAATTCATTGGCGGCGGTTGCGCTACTTTAATCGCTGCGCGACTAGTCCAATTACAGGTGTTAGAAGCCAAAGCCCTTAGCGAAGAGGGTGCCAGCGCTTACACCAAAGTGATTGAAAAACTAGCCCAACGCGGACAGATTAAGGACCGTAAGGGACAGATACTGGCTGGCTCAACCATTACTTACGACGTTGGCGTAAACCAGATCAAACTGGGTAGCTACGTCCACACCTCACCATTTAAAAATGCTGATGGCTCCACCACATACAAAGTGGTGGGTTACGGCCCGGCCGAAGCTGCCAAGCAGCTGGCGCCGATTTTGCAAATGGATCGCCATGAATTAGGTGGACAGCTCATCGGTGACTCTACCTATAAGATCCTGGCCAAGGACATCACTCCTGACGAGTGGCGTTCAATCAAGGTGCTGGGGATCCCCGGTGTTGAACCTGACTCACATGTGCGCCGCACCTACCCCTCCGGGGCAGTAGGAGGCAACATTTTGGGGTACGTAATTGAGCAGGCTTTCTACACCTTCCAAGACGAATCTGGAAAAGTGGTTGAGGTCAACCAAGATGACCTTACCGAAGCTCAGGCAAGCGCCATCAACTCCGGCACCCTATCTGCCACACGCGAGCTGCGTAACGTAGGCCAAGCCGGGCTGGAACTCAGTCGCAATAAGATCCTTACGGGTACCCGTGGGCTTGAACGTGTAGAAATCTCGATCAACTCAGACGTACTGCCAAACGGGGTTATTGAAGACAAGCCAGCCCGGCGGGGCCAAAACATCACCACCACCATTGATCGTGACCTGCAAATGCTGGCCCAAAAGGCCCTAGATGAGCAGGTTAAAAAGATGGGGGCACGCTGGGGCTCAGTGGTAGTTATGGATCCAGCTAGCGGTGACGTGTTGGTGCTAGCTGACTCTAACTCTGTGGATCCCTCTCAGCCAGCTAAAACCCCTGAAGCCAACCGCCGCTCACGCAGCGTAGAAGCCGTCTTTGACCCCGGTAGTGTGGGCAAGGTGGTTACCTTCGCGGCCGCGCTAGACCAAGGCAAAATCACTCCCGAGCACAGCTGGGTGGTGCCCGATGCTTGGACTAGCTCCAACGGGCAATCATTTAGTGACTCCCATGAGCACGAAACAAAGTCTTATACCGCCACACAGATTTTGGCTGAATCATCCAATATCGGCACAATTTTTGTTGGCGACACTATTAGTGATGAAGTTCGTTATAACTACATGCGTAAATTCGGTTGGGGGAGCCTGACCGGCATTGAAATGCCTTCCGAAAGCGCCGGTTTAATGACCTCTTACACCAAATGGGATGGGCGTCAGCGCTACACCACTATGTTTGGTCAAGGTGTCTCTACCACCGCCTTGCAGGCAGTATCTACCCTGGCCACAGTAGCTAACAAGGGGGTACGTGTACCCCCGCGTTTAATCAAGGAATACACCGATTACACCGGTAAAGTCACCAAACCGCAGGCCCCTACACCCACGCGGGTAATTAGTGAGGCTAGCGCGGCCACACTAGAAAAAATGCTGGTCGCCGTCACCCAAAAGGGCGGTACTGCGGAAAGCGCCGCCAGTAACGGCTATCAGGTGGCCGGTAAAACCGGTACCTCAGAAATTATTGGGGGAGAAGCTAGCGGCGGCACGGTGGCTTCTTTTGTGGGTTTCCTACCTGCCGGGCTTTCTAAAGGTAAGCCTGCTGTGGCCGTTTCGGTGGTCATTTATGACCCGCAAGCAGCCATTTATGGTGGTGATGTGGCTGCGCCGGTATTTCGCCAGGTGGCCACCGCTGCCATGCATAACCTGGGCCTGGCTCCAGATCCGCAGCTGGTAGAGAATAATCCCACTTCCAGCCCCAGCCAAACTCCCAGCTAATAAGCAGGTAAATAAGAGATTATGAATCTCAGTGTGGCAAACCGATTGCCGCAGTTAACGAAAATAGCGCTAAATTAGGAAGCTATGAGCATGAAAGCTTACGAAGAGACCGATGCGCTGCGCCCCACGCAGGTGGAGGGCGTACCCCTAGCTCACCTTGTAAAGGCCCTTGAGCTGCACGAACTTGCCCCTGTTGGAGACCTGAAAGTAACGGGTGTAAGTGTTGACTCAAGTGATATTGCCCCGGGTGATCTCTTTGTGGCTATTGCTGGCCTGCGTTCGCACGGGGCCCGCTACGCTGCCGACGCCGTCTCTCGCGGGGCTGTGGCTGTGCTTACCGACGCCGCCGGGCTGCAATACCTTGAGGGTCTAGAGGCTGCGGTAGTTACTAGCGAGCAGAATCTACGTGCGCTAGCTGCCCAGATTGCCGCCACTATTTACGACAATCCCAGCCAGAAACTATTTGTAGCTGGGGTTACCGGCACCAACGGCAAGACCACCACTACCTTCTTGCTGCGCGCCATGCTCGACACTCACTTTGGGACTTCAGCCCTAGCTGGCACGGTTTTGCTCGGTGTTGGTGACGAACTTTACCCTTCGCCGCGCACCACTGTGGAATCCCCGGTGCTTCAGCGTCTGCTAGCCACCGCCGTCGAGCGGGGAGCTAGCGCCGCCGTCGTAGAAACCTCCTCCCACGCCATCGCCCTTAACCGCGTGGACCAGGTGGCCTACGACGTCGTCGGCTTCACCAACCTGCAGCACGACCACCTGGACTTCCACCACACCATGGAGGAGTACCTAGAAACCAAGGCCAGCATTTTCACCCCCGAGCGTGCCCGCCACGCAGTTGTGTGCGTAGATGACGAGTGGGGCGTCAAGCTAGCCGATATGTGCGCCCAGCGCGGCCTGCCTTTTGACACTGTCAGCGCCTACGCCGGTGAAGGTAAGGCCCACTGGTGGGTTAGCTCGGCGCACGCTTCGCTTAAGGACGTGGCCACCACCTTCGTGCTGCACGGGCCTGAAGGTGAAGAAATCAAGGCTTACTGCCCGCTGCCGGGCCTAGTGAACGTACAAAACGCGGCCCTGGCCCTGGTCATGGCGCTACGTAGCGGGGTGAGCGTGGATGAAGCTGTTGAGGCCATGCGCCACGCCCACAACATTCCTGGACGTATGCAGCGCATCTCCAACCGCGACGGGGTACGCGCCCTGACCATCGTGGACTATGCGCACACCCCCGAGGCTCTCCAGCTAGCCCTGGAGGCAGTACGTGAGATCACCCCCGGCAAGCTGATTATCGGCTTTGGTTCCGACGGTGACCGTGACAAGGGCAAGCGCCCGCTGCTGGGTGAGATTGCCGCCCGTGAAGCAGACCTGCTGGTAGTAACTGACGAAAACCCGCGCCATGAGGTAGCTAGCGAGATCCGCGCCGAAATTCTGGCCGGTGTGCGCAAGGTCCGCCCCGACTTTGCTGGCGTTGAAGAAATCACCACCTGCCGCGCTGACGCTGTACGCCGCTGCGTAGAGCTAGCCGGCCCTGACGACACCGTAATCGTCACCGGTAAGGGCCACGAGCCCTACCAGGAAGTTGGCGACGAGAAGATCCCTTACAACGACGCTCCGGTTATGGCCGCTGCGGTCGCTGACAAGTGGGGTGACAAATGAGTGGCATGTGTCGCGACGCCGCTTGGCTAGCTAGCGCCTGTGAAGGCCAGCTGGTGGGCCTTGAGGGCACTGAGCTAGTTAGCGCCCCGGTAGTTATTGACTCACGCAAGGTTAGTGACCACGGCTGTTTTGTGGCCATTGTGGGTGAAAACGCAGACGGGCACGACTATGCGTCCGCTGCTTACAACTCCACTACCGGCTTGGTGATTATCAGCTCCAAGGATCTGGACGTGCCCCACATTCGCGTCCAAGACACTGTTGATGCGCTAGGCAAAATTGCCTACAGCTACCTGCGTGAGATCCGCCAGTACCGTGAAGCTAACGGTTTGCCCTTTGATGTGGCCGGCGTAACTGGCTCCGTTGGTAAAACTACCACCAAGGATCTAACCCGCCAGATTTTTGCCTCCCAGGGCCCCACGGTAGCCCCGCAAGCCTCCTTCAATAACGAGATCGGCTTGCCGCTAACCATTTTGGAAGCCGATAACGACACCCGCTACCTGCTGCTAGAAATGGGTGCCTCGGGGCCTGGGCACATCGCCTACCTGACCGATATTGCCCCCCTGGACGTGGCCGCAGTGCTTATGGTGGGTCACGCCCACATGGGTGGTTTTGGTTCAGTTGAGGCTGTGGCTCGCGCTAAGAGCGAGATTATCCAGGGCTTGCGTAGCAGCGGGGTGGCGATTTTGAACGCTGACGACCCGCGCACCATGGCCATGGCTGAGCTAGCTCCCGGCCCGGTATTTAGCTTCTCACCTTCAGGCGAGCCCGCTAACGTACGTGCCGACGACGTCGTCATTGGCCCCGACGGACGCGCCAGCTTCACCGCCCGCACCGCTGGCGCCAGTGCCCCAGTCCAGCTACAGATAGTGGGCGCGCACCATGTGGCCAACGCCCTGGCGGCGCTAACCATTGCCCTAGTGGTGGGCATTGATCTGCAAGCCGCCGCCCAGGTACTCAGCCAAGCACAGGCCCTTAGCCCGCACCGTATGGACGTGCGCAATCTAAGCGGACAGGTGCTGCTGATTGACGACTCTTACAACGCCAATATTGACTCCGTAACTGCCGCACTAGTGGCACTTAAACAGCTGGCTGAGGGGCGCCGCAAGGTGTTTGTAGCCGGGCAGATGCTGGAGCTAGGCGACACCTCTGAGCAAGTGCATACGCGCACTGCCGAGCTGGCCCATGAGGCCGGCGTGAGCGACATTGTGGCCATTGGCGAAGCTGCCCGGCCTCTTGCCCGCCGCGCCCGCGAGTTAGGCATTGCCACCACTTACGTTGACGATGCTGATCAGGCCTTGGCCATGATTGATCAGATCGTGGCAGACTTCGATGCAGTGTTGGTTAAAGGGTCCCACTCCTCAGGGGCCTGGCGAATTGCCGACTATCTCAAGGAGGTTCGCGCCTAAATGGTTGCATACCTGGTAGCAGCGGTCGTATCCCTACTGGTGTCCATAACCGGCACCCCGCTACTGATCCGTATTCTGCACAAGAAGCAGTATGGGCAATTCATCCGCCAAGATGGCCCCACTAGCCACTTCACTAAGCGCGGCACCCCCACCATGGGTGGCCTGGTGATGATTATCGCCACGGTGCTGGGCTACTTGGCCGCTAACCTGTTTGATATGCGCACTCCGCGCGCCTCAGGTTTGCTGCTGCTGTTTTTGATTGTGGGTCTAGGCGCAATTGGTTTCTTTGACGACTACGTCAAGATTTCCCATGAGCGCTCACTGGGTCTAAAGCCTATGCAAAAGATCATTGGCCAGGCTTTTGTGGGTATCACCTTCTCTGTGTGCTGCCTGTTCTTCGCTAACAAGGCGGGTATCACCCCCGGTTCTACCGCTATCTCCACAGTTCGCGACACCGGTTTTGACCTGGCCGCCTGGGGCACTGCCCTGGGGCTGGTGCTGTTTGTGCTTTGGTGTAACTTCCTGATCACCGCCTGGTCTAACGCGGTTAACCTCACCGACGGTATGGATGGTTTGGCCGCAGGCTGCTCCACAATTGTGTTTGCCGGCTACACCATGATCGGGATTTGGCAGTCCAACCAGTCTTGCCAGGGCGGCTACGCCCAGGCCCTGGGTTGCTACGAGGTGCGCGACCCGCGTGACTTGACCATGATTGCTATCTCGCTGATGAGCGCCTGCCTGGGCTTCCTATGGTGGAATGCGGCTCCGGCCAAGATCTTCATGGGTGACACCGGCTCCCTGGCTCTAGGTGGTGCGGTAGCTGGTTTGTCAGTGCTTACCCGCACCGAATTCCTGGCGGTAATCTTGGGCTTCCTGTTCCTGGTTGAGGTTATGAGTGACGTCATCCAGGTTGGTTACTTCAAGGCCACCCATAAGCGCGTATTTAGGATGGCCCCCATTCACCACCACTTCGAAGTAGGCGGAATGCCTGAAGTTACCGTAGTGATACGTTTTTGGATTGTGGCCTCTATGGGTGTGGCCCTAGGTTTAGGTCTGTTCTATGCGGAATGGTTGGCCGCCAACCATGTCTGATTCTTTCTCTGAGCCTCTAGCCTCACGTACCGTAAGCGTAGTTGGTTTAGGGGTTTCTGGACGTGCCGTGGCTAAGGTTGCGGCACGTCGCGGCGCTAAAGTTATTGCTTTTGATGCTAAAGCTGGCGCTGGCGAGGCGCTTAGTAAAGAGCTTGATAACGCAGTTGATAACGCGAATGTCAGCGTATTTACTGATGCTGACCCCGAGGCCTTGGCCGACAAGATCCGCACTCATGCCCGCGACCTGCTAGTTATTTCTCCAGGAATTGCCCCCACCTCTGCGCTGTACCAGGCCGCTAGTGTGGCCCCGGTAGAAATGATTAGCGAGGTGGAGCTAGCTTGGCGTCTGCACGCCGTCGGCCCCAACGCAGCCAGCCCCTGGCTAACCATTACCGGCACTGACGGCAAAACCACCACCGTCAATATGCTGGCCTCAATTTTGCAGGCCCAAGGGCTAAACGCCCCGGCGGTAGGTAATGTTGGTAAGCCCATCATCCAGGTGGTTGATGAGGGCGGCTATGACGCTTTGGCTGTGGAGCTATCCTCCTTCCAGCTGCACCTGACTAAGTCAGTAGAGCCGCTGGCATCTATCTGCCTGAACCTGGCCGCTGACCACCTTAACTGGCATGGCTCGCTGGAGGCTTACGCTGCCGATAAAGCCAAGGTTTACGCCAACACCAAGCTGGCTGCTATCTATGATCTAGCCAGCGAGGCTGCCCTAAAGATGGTGCAAGAGGCAGATGTGCGTGAAGGCTGCCGCGCTATTGGTTTAAGCCGCGCGGTGCCTGAAATCAGCCAGTTTGGTATTGTCGACGGCGCCATTGTGGATCGCGCTTTTGTGCCTTTGCGCAATAAGAACGCCCAGATTGTGGCTGAGCTAGAAGACCTGGCTCACCTGGCCCCCGGCGGCAAGCTAGAGGCACTGCCCAGCCACATTATTTCTGATGCTTTAGCCGCAGCTGCTCTAGCGCGCGCAGCAGGTGTGCAGCCAGCTGCCGTGTCTAAAGGACTGCGTGACTTTACCCCCGGCGCTCACCGCCTGCAGACTGTAGCCACCATAGATAACGTGGCCTGGGTGGATGACTCTAAAGGCACCACCGCCCATGCCACCGCCGCAGCTTTAGCTTCACACGCACCCAACTCGGTGGTGTGGATCGCTGGCGGTGACGCTAAAGGCGCAGACCTTAGTGAACTGGTGCGCCAGGTGGCCCCGGTGCTGCGTGGGGTAGTGGTGCTAGGGGTGCACCCAGAGTTCATCACTGAGCCGCTAGCTAAATACGCCCCCCAGGTGCCCTACACGATTGTGGGCCAGGGAAGCCCCACTGAACTGGCCAAAACCATGGTGGCTCAAGCCGCTAGCATGGCTCAAAGTGGTGACTGCGTAATTTTGTCCCCGGCTTGTGCCTCTTGGGACCAGTTTGTCTCCTACAACCAGCGCGGTGACCTGTTTGCTCAGGAGGTTGCAGCGCGCGCGGGCCAGGTAGGTTAATGTGAAGCAAGCTTATTTCTGGGTGCGCGGGCGCTATCGAGGCGTTAAAAGCTGGCTAGACCAGTTTGATGCGCTTAGCTACTATCTGCTAATTATCTGTGCCACCACCTTGGTGCTAATTGGCCTGTATATGGATATTTCTATCCAGCAGGTGCAGATCGCCAGTGACTCAGAAGGCTCTGCCTCACTTACCCAACTATATGAACCCTACTTGCGCACCACCTTGATCTATCTGGTGGGTATCGCTGCAGCTTGGGGAGTTTCCCGCCTAAAACCAGCCATTATTATCCGCTACGGTTGGCTAATGCTGGTGCCGGCGGCGATTTTACAAACCCTGATTTTCACCAGCCTGGGGGTGACCATCGGTGGTAACGCAGGTTGGGTGCAGCTGCCCGGAATTGGCCCGGTGCAGCCCGCTGAGCTATCAAAACTAGCTTTGATTTTGGCGCTAGCCGCAGTGCTAGACCGCTACACCGGGGCGCTTACCTCCCGAGTAGCCCTGGCGCTTATGGGTTTTATAGTTGCGGCCACAGCCGGCCTAGTGGTGCTTGGTAAAGACCTGGGTTCAGCCCTGGTAATGGTGGTGATTGTGGCCGCGATGCTAGTTATCGCTAAATTCCCGGCTAAATACATGGCCATAACCGGCGCCCTGGGAGCGGTGGGTATCAGCATCCTTACCTATATGAGCGCCAATCGCCGTGCCCGCATTTCTGCCTGGTGGAATATGCCTTCCCTGGCCGACGACGAATCGGGTCTGACCTACCAGCCTCACCACGCTGAATACGCCTTCGCCCACGGGGGAGTGCTAGGTGTAGGCAGTGATGGTTCACGTGAAAAATGGGGTTACCTAACCCAGTCCGAATCCGATTATGTATATGCGGTTTTAGGCGAAGAACACGGCCTGGTGGGTACTTTGGCGGTGCTAGTCATTTTCCTACTGATCGGCTACTGCTGTATGCGCGTGATGCGCGCCCATGTGCGTAACCGCTACATTCTGTTTTCCACCACTGGGATCTGCACCTGGCTGGTGGGTCAAGCCCTGATTAACATCATGGTGGCTACCGGTTTGCTGCCGGTTTTGGGCGTACCGCTACCGCTAATTTCTAAAGGTGGCTCATCAACTGTGGCCATCATGCTGGCGGTAGGGGTACTTACATGTTTTGCTCGAAATGAGCCCAGCGCTATCGCTGTACTGCGTTCACAATCTCAAGCTAACCGCCGCACGGTACTTGAGGCTCTTAGTAAATGGAGGATATGGCATCGTGGCTAAGAAAATTAATGCTCTGTTAGCCGGTGGAGGTACCGCTGGTCACGTCAACCCACTGCTGGCCACCGCCGCGCAGCTGCGTGAACGTGGCGCCCAAGTGCTGGTGCTAGGCACCCATGAAGGTCTTGAAGATCGACTAGTGCCCGCCGCCGGTTTTGAGCTGCGCTATATCCCTAAGGTGCCCCTGCCGCGTAAGCCCTCCACTGATTTCCTGCGTTTGCCGGGCCGTCTGCGTGAGGCTATCGACGGCGCCAAGGCGGCCATTGAAGAAAACGAGTCCGACGTCGTCGTAGGCTACGGCGGCTACGTATCCCTGCCGGCATACTGGGCCGCTAAGTCCATGGGTGTGCCGGTAGTTATCCAGGAGCAAAACGCTCGCCCTGGCATTGCCAATAAGCTGGGCGCTAAGCAGGCCGTGGCGCTGGGGCTAAGCTTCCCCGACACACCCCTGCAGGCCCGCCACGGCGTCACTGAGGTTACCGGTATGCCGCTGCGCGCAGCCATTACCACCCTGGCCCGCAGCCGTCAGGACCCGATCCAGCGCGCCCAGCTACGCCAGCAGGGAGCCAAAGAACTGGGCCTGGATCCCCAGCTGCCCACCGTGCTGGTCACCGGCGGTTCGCTTGGGGCCCTGAGCCTTAACCGCGCCGTCGCCCAGGCCTACCGCGACTACCAGGGCCAAGTGCAGGTGCTGCACCTAACCGGTAAAGGCAAGAGTGAGCAGGTGCTGCAGCTGCTAGAGGGCGCCGACACCACCCACTACCACGTGCTCGAATACCTTGACGGCATGGAATACGCTTACGCCGCAGCTGACGCGGTGATTTGCCGTTCCGGCGCGGGCACAGTCAGTGAACTAACTGCTGTGGGCCTGCCGGCACTGTACGTGCCCCTGCCTATCGGTAACGGTGAGCAGCGCCTAAATGCCGCCGCTGTGGTAGCTGCCGGTGGTGGCAAGCTGGTGGCTGATGACAAGCTAAACGCCAGCCACATCGCTGACCTATTTAACCTAACCAATAACACGCGCCGCCTGGAGGTTGCTTCACACGCGGCTGCCAGCTGCGGTAACCCCGATGGCACCGCCAAATTCGTGGACCTGATCGAGTCGGTAGTAGGAGAGTAACTATGACGCAGTTTCACCTGATCGGAATCGGTGGGGCAGGTATGAGCGTAGTGGCTGAGCTACTAGCTCAGTCTGGCTTTGAAGTACGCGGCTCTGACGCCCGCGCCAGTGCCGTCACCGAGGCTCTTGAACAGCAGGGCATCAAGGTTTTCATCGGCCAGGCCGCCGAAAACGTTGACCCGCAGGCAATTGTGGTGGTTTCCAGCGCTATTAAGGACGCTAACCCGGAGTTGGCCTGTGCCCGTGCCCGAGGCCAGCGCATTTTGCACCGCTCACAAGCTTTGGCCCTAGCCTCTGAAGGCAAGGATTTTGTGGCAGTAGCCGGAGCGCACGGCAAAACCACCACTTCAGGAATGCTGGCCCAGGCCTTTAGCTCGCTAGGCCTAGAGCCCTCATTTGCGGTTGGCGGCACGGTTTCCGCCCTGGGCACCGGTGGTCACCTGGGCAATGGTTCCATGCTGGTGGCTGAAGCTGATGAGTCAGATGGTTCCTTCCTTAACTACCACCCGCGCGTGGAGGTAGTGCTTAACGTAGAGCCCGACCACCTAGACCACTACGGCACCCGGGAAGCTTTCGAGCAGGCTTTTGTGGACTTTAGTCAGCGTCTAGTGCCCGGCGGTTTGCTGGTTACCTGCGCCGACGACGCCGGTTCGCGGGCTTTGGGGATGGCAGCAGCTAAGGCTGGCAAGCGTGTAACCTTCTTTGGCCTAACCGCCCCTGAAGCTAAGGCTCAGGTACCCGGCTGTGCCAGTGCGCAGCTAACTATTACTTCCCGCAGCGCCACCGGCACCCAGGCCAGCTTGGAATTTGTTGGTCCTGATGGCGAGCGCTACCAGGCGCAGCTTAACCTGCATACTCCCGGCGACCACGTAGCCCTAGATGCTTGTGGAGCTTGGGCGGCAGGTATTGAGCTAGGAGTTGAGGCCCAGCAGATGGCTGACGCTTTAGGTACTTTTGCTGGCACCGGGCGCCGCTTTGAAAAGCGCGGCGAGCCTAGGGGAGTGGAGGTAGTGGATGACTACGCCCACCACCCCACCGAGGTTGAGGCACTATTAAGCGCTGCGCGCGAAGTTGCCGACGCGCGCGGCGGCCGACTGCTGGTACTTTTCCAGCCCCACCTGTTCTCGCGTACCCGCAACTTTGCCCAGCGTTTCAGCGCGGCTTTAGCTAAGGCCGATAAGAGTATCGTGATTGATATTTACCCGGCTCGTGAAACTCAGGCAGACTTCCCACAGGTCACTTCGGCTCTGCTAGCTAATGGCACTAACGTGCAATACGTCAGCGGGCGTGAAGCTGGGGCCCTGCAGCTAGCTAGTGAAGCTAAACCTGGTGATCTGGTGTTAACTGTCGGGGCCGGAGATGTTACTGAGCTTGCTAATGTGATTATTGATGCTATCGGTGAGTAGACTTAACGTGTGAGAAGGCCCCAGACTCCCCGCCCACTGCCTATCAATAAGGATGGCAGTAACGGGGCTGCCCGTGGGGCGGCTAAGTCTGCGCAGCCAAGGCAATCCGCTGACGCTAACACTGGGCCTGCTAAAACTGGCTCAGCTGCCGGTAGTAGGCAGCGAGAAAGCGCTCAGCAACGCGTAAGCTCGCGCCAAAGTGAAACCCGTCAGCGCGATGAGCGCCAAAATGCAGCGCGTTCACGGCCCGCATCTGGGCGCCGTTCTCCGCGCAGTGAGCCAGCTAGTAAAGCTCATAGTAAAGCCGTCACCCGCACTAGCTCTGGGGTAGTTGCTAGCGCCAAAGTAGCGGAAGCTAGCCTGGCTAGCACTGATGACCATGTAGTCTCCCACGGTTTACAGCAGCGCTATGAAGAACAGCGTGCAGCAAACCGCAAGCGCAGCTTTAACAAGCTCAAACGCCTGGTTTATGCGGTGGTGGCGGCGGCGCTGGTGGCTTGGGTGGCACTAGCCTCTCCACTGTTTGCTTTGCGTATGAGTGAGATCAGGGTTAGCGGCTCCGGTGGGCAACTTTCGCCAGCTTCGGTAGCCAAGGTGATTGGGGATCAAGAGGGACGCAGCCTGCTGCTGATCGACGTCGCCAAACAAGCTAAACGGGTGGATAAAGCCTTTGTGCGCGTACGCAGCGTAACCATTGAGCGCGAGTGGCCGCGCGGTTTAAACGTAATGGTGACTATGCGTGTGCCCGTGGCGGTGTTAAAAACTGCTAAGGGTTACCAGATACTTGATGGTGATGCGGTAGTTTTAGAGACTCGCTCAAGTCAGCCGGCTGGTTTAGCAGTTATCGAATCGAGCGGCAAAATTAATTCCGTACAGGTGCAGTCAATAACTACCGCAATGGGTGCACTTGATGAGAGTGTGCGTTCACAGGTAGTTTCGGCAAGCGCCACTGAAAGCGGATATGTGAGTTTTAAGTTGTCTTCCGGGGCTAGTGTGATTTGGGGGGACAACGATCGTCCAGCCCTCAAAGCGCGTGTGTTAAAAACGCTGTTGAGCATACAAGCATCGGTTTATGATGTTTCGTATCCGCTTAACCCAACCACTAAAAAATAGCGGTTAGGAACACGCAAGACACACCGAGGAAAATAATGACTTGGGGCGATTTTGCACGTAGCGTTATCTATGCGCGAGTGATCTAGGAAACAAATTCTAAACCTAAAGTTAAGGTTTAGAATTTTAATGAAAGGCTACAGTTTTGGTTGAGACACAGAACTACCAGGCGATTATTAAGGTAGTCGGCGTTGGTGGCGGTGGCGTTAACGCAGTTAACCGCATGATCGATTCTGAACTTAAGGGTGTCGAGTTTATTGCCATCAATACCGATGCTCAGGCCTTAATCATGTCCGACGCCGATGTGAAGCTAGACATCGGCCGTGAGATCACCCGTGGCCTCGGCGCTGGCGCTGACCCGACCATCGGCCGTAAGGCCGCTGAAGACCATGAAGACCAGATCCGTGAATCCATTGAGGGTGCGGACATGGTTTTCGTAACCGCAGGTGAGGGTGGCGGTACCGGTACCGGTGGCGCTCCGGTGGTGGCTCGTCTAGCCCGTGAGCTAGGCGCCTTGACCATTGGTGTGGTCACCCGCCCCTTCAACTTTGAGGGTTCTCGCCGCATGAACCAGGCCGAAAACGGCATTAAGGCTCTGCGTGAAGAGGTAGACACCCTAATCGTTATTCCTAACGAGCGTCTGCTGGCTATCTCTGACCCCAACATCTCTGTGACTGAGGCCTTCATTGAGGCTGATAAGGTGCTGCTGCAGGGTGTGCAGGGTATTACTGAGCTGATTACTACGCCCGGTGAAGTTAACGTTGACTTCAACGACGTCAAGTCGGTTATGCAGGGAGCCGGTACGGCACTTATGGGTATCGGTACCGCCACCGGCGATGACCGCGCCCTACGCGCTACCGAGCAGGCAGTTTCCTCGCCGCTGCTGGAAACCTCCATCAACGGTGCCCAGGGTGTACTGCTGCAATTCCAGGGGGGCTCTGACCTGAGTATCATGGAAGTTTCGCGCGCTGCTGAGATGATGCGTGAAGCCGTTCACCCCGATGCCAACATCATCTTCGGTTTGGTCACCAACCCCGCTTTCGGCGACGAGGTGCGCGTGACCGTTATTGCTGCTGGTTTTGACGAGGAGGACGAGGGTGACCTGGCTGTGCAGCCTCCGGCCCGTCGTTCAGCCCCCGCCGCTGCTCCCGCTCCGGCGGCAACCACCAGCCAGCCGCGCACCACCGGGATTCACCGCGCCGACAAGCCGGTTACCCGCCCGGTGCCCGTGGTTTCTGAACCCAGGCCCAGGCCGCGTCCCGAGCCGGTAGCCCCCTCCATCCCGCCGCGCACCGCCACCAGCGAGGTGCCCGCTTATGTGGATGAGACCGCTACCTCCACCTCTCCGGTTTTGGAGGTTCCGCGTGTGATCGGCGTTGACGACGACAGCACCGACCTCGACCTGCCTGACTTCCTGCTCTGAAATGGAATCTAGCTACTCGGCCCGGCCTAGCCATGTGCTTAGCCGGGCCGTGGGCCCTTTAGCGCGGGTATGGATTACCGCCGTTGCCTATGACCGCCCCTGCCAAGGCTATGACTTGGGCTTTAACTTGGGGCCGCATGTGGGTGATAGTCCAGCAAAGGTTATGGCTAACCGTCAGCAGTTGGCCGGGCTAATTGGGGCAGACCTAGGTTTGGGTCGTCCGGCGCGTATTGCCTGGATGGATCAGGTACATGGTGATCGAGTGGCACAGGCAGATGCTGGCGCCACCCCGCAGGCGGATGCCTTATTGCTGCAGCGTTCTGCTTTGGTTGCCAGCTGCGCTGATGCGGCGGCGGTAATGGTGGCGGACTGTCTGCCGCTGGTACTTGCTAGCGACGACGGCGCCCTGGTGGCGGCGGTACATGCCGGCCGGCGGGGGGCCATGGCAGCTATTGCAACCAAAACTGTGGACCAGATGGTGGAGCGTGGAGCTAAGGCTAGCGCTATCCATGCTTTTATTGGCCCTCATATTTGCGGCAAATGCTATGAGGTCCCTGCAGATTTAGCGGCCCAGGCCGCCAAGCTCAGCCCTCAGGCGGCTAGCCGCACCAGGCAAGACACTCCGGCAATCGACCTAGAAGCCCTGGTGCGCAGCCAACTTTTAGAAGTCGGCTTACCTAGCGCCAACATTGCTAGCGAGCAAGTATGTACTTTTGAAAATGAGGCCTATTTTTCCTATAGACGCAGCCGCCATACCGGGCGTTTCGCACTATTAATCGCACCTGTAGGACACGCCGAAACAAATCCGTGACCTTAATATTCCTGCCGGTAACGTCAGTTAACAGGGGAAGTCCCCGCCCCTAACCAAGCCCAACCAAGAGGAGCGTAAATGAAGGCCCTTAAGCGCATGAGTAGCGCATTCGGATATAGTGAAATTGAACCTGAGACCGATCTGGTTGAGCCCTTCGCGGAAACTGAGGATGAGTACGTGAACGAAGACGATTCTACGGACTACTATGACGACGCAATCATCGAAGACCGGGAACCGAACCCCGATCTGGCTCGTATTGTGACCGCAACCCCCACCAAGTACAACGATGTAGTCAACATTGGCACGGTGTACCGGGAGGGGACGCCGGTTATCGTTAACTTGACCCAGATCAACCCGAAGGAAGCCCGCCGCATCGTGGACTTCATCTCGGGTCTGGTTTACGGCCTAAACGGTGCTGTCGAACGCGTATCTGAAGCAGTATTTCTGCTTACTCCCGATAGCGTAGCTATCGAGAACAGCAATGGGGACAGCGCCGGAAGCCGCTTCGTACCCTTCAACCAGAGCTGAGTTTATTTGTGCTAGCCCCAATTTTGTCCATAATTTCCAGCCTGCTAAGCCTATATGTGTTGGTCTTGCTGTTGCGTGTGGTGATCGATCTGGTTAGTGCTTTTGCGCGTAACTGGCGTCCCAAGGGCCTGCTTTTGATACTGGCCAACGTGGTCTATGCGCTGACTGATCCGCCGCTGAAGGCTTTGCGCCGGGTGATCCCCCCGCTGGGGATCGGTGGAGTTGGAATCGATATGGCATTTTTGGCGCTGTACTTCATTATCTACGTCGCTCAAAACATCATCGGAATGTTAATTCGCGCAACGTACTGAGCCCTTCTCTCACTCTTGGTATAGACCCCGTAGTGTCATAAAGACATTGCGGGGTCTATTATTTACCTAACTTAAAGGAGGAAATATGCTTACTGCCGTACAAGTGCGCGAAACGCAGCTTCCCACTACATTTATGCGTCAGGCCTACAACCAGAGTCAGGTAAATGACCTAATCGATCGCATAGCTGCTACCTTAAGCGCCTATGAGCTGGACATGGCGACTCTGCCCTCACGCGCTGTCACGGCTAGCGAAGTGCTAAATTACCGTTTCGACTCGGTTAGCTTCGCTAAAGGCTACGACCGCCTGGCGGTAAATGACCTGCTGCATCAGGCAGCTAAGGTGCTGGGAGCTTGGGAAAAACGTTACGCTGACAACCTCAAGTTTGCGCAGACAGATGATGCCAGTGCTGCTAGCTACCACCAAGCAACTGAGCAGCCAACTGTCGCTGTGCGCCAAGCAACCGACATTAATGTGCTAAGTTCTAGTGCAGTTAGTAGTGCTCAGTTCCCTAAGCATAAATTTTTCGAAGGCTATGCTTGTGGGGAAGTTGATGACCTGCTAGCTAAGGTAGTTGAAGCGTTGGCTAGCTATGAACGTGGTTCCAACGTTAAACTGCTTGGCTCAAAGGATGTGGAAGCTGCCCGGTTTAAGCCAACTGGGTTTGGTGTAGTTGGCTATGAACAGGACTACGTTGATGAGTTCTTGGATCGGGTAGTGGCCAGCCTTGAGTACTGGGAAGAACACGCTTAAGCGCGTAAATCCTGCCATAAGGCGCAGCCTTGAGGTAGCCTTAAGTGGTACAAACCGTTGTATATAGCTGTCGGCTACCAAGCTGGCCGGGGAAGTATATGCACGGGGTGTGCTAACTCCCATCCCACCGGTTGGGGATTATCCCAATTCCCACTGGTAACAAAAACAACAAGTGTCACAATTGTGTATCTTGTTGTAGTCTAAAGGAAGTGGGCTCCGCGCTGGAGTCCTACAAAGACCCCAAAGCAAATGCGAGGTAACGAGATGACGCAGCTAACCGCTGATGACGTCCTCAACAAGAAGTTCCAGCCCACCAAGTTCCGTGAGGGCTACGACCAGGACGAAGTTGACGAGTTCCTTGACCAAATCGTCGAGGCCATGCGCGACCTGGAGAACGAAAACGCCGAGCTCAAGGCCAAGCTCGATGCTGCTAACGCTCGCGTTGCCGAGCTGAGCGAAGGCGCTCCGGTAGTAACTGCCACCCCGGTATCCCCGGTGGCTCCGATTGCTCCTGTGGTTGAGTCCCCGATCGTGGAGACCCCCAAGATCGAGCCCAGTGGCAACAATGCCGAGTCTGCTGCTGCCATGCTCGAGATGGCCCAGCGCCTGCACGACGAATACGTCGCCAAGGGTAAGGCCGAGCGTGAGCGTATCGTCACCGAGGCTCGCGCTACTGGTGAACAGCTCACCCGTGAAGCTGAAAACCAGCGCAACCAGACCCTATCTCAGCTTGAGAAGGAGCGCGCCAACCTGGAGCACAAGATTGACGAGCTGCGTCGCTTCGAGAGCGACTACCGCACTCGCCTGCGTTCTTACCTGACCAACCTGCTCAACAACGTCGAGGACGCTTCCGGCGGCGGCCAGAGCAACCTGGGTCTGTGAGACTATCCCAAGCTTAAAATTGCTGCGGCGAGGGTTTTAAAGCCCTCGCCGTTTGCGTGTCTGGTTAATAGGGAACAGCCATGGATGCACACCTAAAAAATCTCATCTGGTTTTGGTCAGTAGCCCTAGCTATAGTGGCTGCAGATCAGCTAAGCAAAATTTGGGCCCTTAACGCATTGGGGCAGGGCCAGCAGATCAAACTGGTAGGGGATTTCTTAGGCCTAGTGCTGATACATAACGCTGGCGCATCCTTCTCCCTAGGTAGCCAATACACCTGGGTAATTACGGTTTTAGCGGTGCTAGTTAGCGCAGTAGTGATCTATCTAAGCCGCAAACTCAACTACCTGCCCTGGGCCCTGATCCTGGGGGCAGTGCTAGGGGGAGCGGTAGGAAACCTTATCGATCGCCTGTTGCGTAGCCCTGGCTTTGGGCGCGGCCATGTGGTGGACTTTATCGATTACAACGGCGCTTTTGTGGGCAACGTAGCTGATATAGCGATTGTGATCGCCGGCGTCGCAGTAGTGTGGCTGACCACTGTGGGGCGTAACCTTGATGGTAGCCAAAGCAAGTCATAAGTAGCGGTTAACTTTAAATCTATTATCAGGAGTTAGCATGAGCTTCAGAGTGCTTCCGGTTCCCGATGGCCTAGATGGTCAGCGTGTAGATAGCGCACTGGCACGCATGTTAGGCCTCAGCCGCACCAAAGCCGGGGAACTATGCGCTCAAGGGCGGGTAGTGTCTGAGGGTAATGTGCTAACTAAATCTGACCGCCTGCTAGGTGGCTCAATGCTGGAAGTGGATCTACCCCAGCCGCGTAGCCCCGAGCCGGTGGCCCGCCAGGTTGACGATATGGGCATTATCTATGTTGATGATGACCTGGTGGTGGTCGATAAACCTGCCGGAATTGCCGCCCACCCCTCTATGGGTTGGGATGGGCCTGACGTATTAGGGGCCCTTAAAGCCTGCAATATTTCGGTCACCACCTCCGGGGCAGCTGAGCGTCAAGGCATTGTTTCACGCCTAGACGTGGGCACCAGTGGAGTAATGGTGGTAGCCCGCAGCGAGTACGCCTATTCCAGCTTAAAACAGCAGTTTCGTGAGCACAGCGTGGACAAGATCTACCACACCTTAGTACAAGGCCACCCCGATCCCACCACCGGCACAATTGATGCGCCAATTGGGCGTCACCCCTCTAGAGAGTGGAAAATGGCCATTATTGAAGGTGGCCGCGCCTCGCGCACCCACTACGACATGATTGAAGCCATGCCGCGCGCTTCACTGCTAGAAATTCATTTGGAAACTGGCCGCACCCACCAAATCAGGGTGCATATGAGTGCAGTTGGCCACCCCTGCGTAGGCGATGAAACCTATGGCGCAGACCCGCAACTAAGCCAAGAAACCGGTTTAAAGCGCCAGTGGTTGCACGCCGTCGAGCTGAGCCTAACCCACCCGGCCACCGCCCAAAGAGTCACTTTCACCAGCCAATACAGCGCAGATCTAGCCCACGCCCTAGAAGTAGTGCGGCTTTAAAACCAGGGGCGTAGAAAAGCGACGGCACTACAAATACCAGGCGCCTGTAGTCGCGCTGCCTGTAGCCACGCTTAAAGTAAGTCCGTGCGTATCGCAGATGACAAAGGCTGCGGGCGCATCATGACTGCCACTTGCCACGCCGAGCTAGCCAGGTATTTCTCACCGCGATAGGTTAAGGCAAAGCTGGCTTGGGGCCCATACAATGGCACCTATGGCAGCTAGTGATTCCTTCGTGCACCTCCATGTCCACACCGACTATTCCATGCTGGATGGGGCCGGCAAAATCTCTAGCTATGTAGCTGAGGCTGCGCGCCAAGAAATGAGCGCGCTAGCCATCACCGACCACGGCTACATGTTTGGTGCCTACGAGTTCTACAATGCCTGCAAAAAGGCGGGGATCAAGCCAATTATCGGCGTCGAAGCCTATATGACCCCGGGCACCAGCCGCTTCGATAAAACCCGCGTGTTCTGGGGCGATGAATCCCAGCGTAGCGACGACGTCTCCGCACGCGGCTCCTACACTCACATGACCCTGCTTAGCCGCAATAATGAGGGCCTACACAACCTCATGCGGCTAGATTCCTACGCCTCCCTAGAAGGCCAGTGGGGTAAAAGTCCACGTATGGACCGTGAACTGCTCTCGCGCTACAGCAAGGGTCTGATCGGCACCACTGCCTGCCCCAGTGGCGAGGTCCAAACCCGTCTGCGCCTGGGCCAATATGACGAAGCTCTGCGTGCAGCTGGAGAATTTCAAGACATTTTCGGCAAAGATTTCTTCTACGTAGAAATCATGGACCACGGCCTAGAAATTGAGCGCCGCGTGACCAAGGATCTGCTGCGCCTGGCAGCTGACCTTAACGCCCCGCTGCTGGCCACCAACGACTCTCACTATGTAAAGCCCACAGACCGCGAAGTCCAAGACGCCATGCTGTGCATCAACTCTGGCTCAGTGCTTTCTGATCCGGATCGATTTAAGTTCGACGGCGACTCTTACTACCTGCGTCCAGCTGCAGAAATGCGCAAGCTATTTGCTGATTTTCCCGGCGCCTGCGACAACACGCTGCTAGTAGCCCAGCAATGCGACATTCACTTCACCACCACCGATGAGGGCGCCAACTACATGCCGGTATTTGACGTGCCCGAGGGGGAGACTGACGAAAGCTGGTTCATTAAGGAATGCTGGAAAGGTATGGACCGCCGTTTCGACGGAAACATTCCAGAGGAGTGCCGCAAGCAGGCTGAATACGAAATTGGCGTGATTGTGCAGATGGGGTTCCCTGGCTACTTCCTGGTGGTAGCCGACTACATTAACTGGGCCAAGCGTCACGGTATCCGTGTAGGCCCGGGACGTGGCTCGGGTGCCGGCTCCATGGTGGCTTACGCCATGGGTATCACTGAGCTAAACCCGCTGGAACACGGCCTGATTTTTGAGCGTTTTCTAAACCCTGAACGTATTTCAATGCCTGATATCGACGTTGACTTTGACGAGCGCCGTCGTGATGAAGTAATCGAATACGTACGTGGTAAATACGGCTCTGACCGCGTCTCCCAGGTGGTCACCTACGGTGTCATTAAAGCCAAGCAGGCCCTTAAAGACTCCGCCCGCGTCATGGGCTACCCCTACGCCATGGGGGAGCGGCTAACTAAAGCCATGCCTCCAGGTGTGCAGGGTAAAGATATTCCCGTAAACGGTATTTTTGATAAAGAACATGAGCGTTACGGCGAGGCTGAAGAGTTCCGCAAGCTCTATGAAGAAGACGCTGACGTTAAACGCATTGTGGGCCTAGCACGCGGCCTGGAAGGCATGACCCGTCAGTGGGGCGTGCACGCCTGCGCAGTGATCATGTCCTCTAAGACACTCACGGATGTAATCCCCATGATGCAGCGTGTGCAAGACGGCGCCGTCATCACCCAGTTTGACTACCCCACCTGCGAAACCCTGGGGCTGCTCAAAATGGACTTTTTGGGGTTGCGTAACCTGACAGTTATTTCCGATGCGCTAGTGAATATCACCGGCAACGGTAAACCCGCCCTGGACATAGATAATGTGCCGCTGGACGATAAAAAAACCTATGAGCTGCTCTCACGCGGTGAAACCCTGGGTGTTTTCCAGCTAGATGGTGGGGGTATGCGCACCCTGCTACGACTGATGCGCCCTGACAACTTCGAAGACATTTCGGCTGTGGGCGCCCTCTACCGCCCCGGACCTATGGGCGCAGACTCACACACTAAGTATGCGCTGCGTAAAAATGGCGTGCAAAAGATTGAGGCTATTCACCCTGAACTAGCCCAGGTGTTGGAGCCAATTTTGTCTACCACCTATGGCCTGATCGTGTATCAGGAGCAGGTTATGCAGATTGCCCAGAAACTGGCCGGTTTCTCCATGGGTAAAGCAGATAAGCTGCGTAAAGCCATGGGTAAGAAAAAGCCCGAGATTCTAGCTAAAGAATTTGTGGGCTTCCGTCAGGGAATGCTAGACAATGGCTACTCCGAAGAGTCCATTAAAACTCTATGGGACATTGTGGTGCCCTTCAGTGCCTATGCCTTTAACAAGGCCCACTCGGCCGCCTATGGCGTGGTGTCCTACTGGACCGCCTACTTAAAAGCCAATTACCCGGTCGAATACATGGCGGCGCTGCTAACCTCCCAGAAAGATAATAAGGATAAGCTTGCCGTTTACCTGGCCGAATGTCGCCACATGGGGATTACGGTGCTACCGCCTGATGTTAATGAGTCGCGCGCAGCCTTTGCCGCTGTGGGGGATGATATCCGCTTTGGCCTGGCTGCTATCCGTAACGTTGGTACCAACGTGGTGGAGGCAATTATTAAGGCCCGCAAGGAAAAAGGGGCCTTCACTTCCTTCACCGACTTCCTAGATAAGGTGCCTTCTACGGTGTGTAACAAGCGCACCATTGACTCGCTGATTAAGGCCGGCGCCTTTGATTCTATGGGTGGTTCTCGCCGTAGCCTGCACCTGGTGCATGAGGACCTGGTAGATGAGGTTATTGGGATTAAGCGTAATGAGGCTGCCGGTCAGTTTGATTTGTTTGCGGCGCTCGACGGCGGCGCTGAGTCTATCGGGGCCGGTCCGGTATTTTCTACTCAGGTGCCTGATGTGCCCGAGTGGGATAAGAAGGACAAGCTGGCTTTTGAACGTGAAATGCTGGGCTTGTATGTTTCTGACCATCCGCTGCTGGGGATTGAACATATCCTTGCCCAGCTGGCTGATACTGAAATCTCGACTTTGCGTGAGGATGAGGAAAATACTCCGCAAAACGTCACTATTGCCGGTTTGATTACCTCGCTGAACCGTAAAACCACTAAAAATGGTAACTTGTGGGCTATTGCCACAGTTGAGGATCTGGGTGGCTCGATCGAGGTTATGTTCTTCCCGCAGACCTACCAGACAGTGTCTACCATGCTGGCTCCAGACACAGTGGTTACGGTGCGCGGTAAGGTTAACCGTCGCGACGGCGAAACCACTATTTACGCCCAAGAGATGACACTGCCCGATGTGTCTTCTGCAACCCATGAAGCAGTAACTATTACCGTGCCCGCCTCACGCTGCACCACCGCCCTAGTGGAGCAACTGCGTGAAGTGCTAGAGCGCCACAGTGGTCCTTCCAACGTGCGCATGACGCTAACCAGCCCAGGCCGTGAGGTGCGTACCCAGCTCGATGAGCGCTGGCGAGTTAGCCCCACAACTGCCCTGTTTAGCGACCTTAAAGCTATCCTAGGGCCCAACTGTCTAAATCACTGAGCATAGGAGTTAAGGTGGAACTGGAAATTATCCCGGTTACCGGCCAGATTAAATTGGGCCAGTTTCTTAAACTAGCTAATCTGGTTGAAGATGGTGCCAATGCCACAATCGCTATTCAAAGCGGGGATGTAAAGGTAAACGGCGAGGTAGAGACGCGTCGTGGGCACCGTTTAAACGCTGGAGATAAGGTATTGGTGGACCTTCCTACTGGAGTTGTGGGGGCCCAGGTCGGCTAAAATTTAATGGTGACTAGCCAAGACTCCAAACAATTCCAAGATCCTCCGCTAGATGCAGATCGCTTAATGGCGCAATCTAATGTGGTGCTGCGACTGGGCTCAATGATGCTCACTTGCGGCGCTGGCGCCTACCGCGTTAAGTCTGCTATGGCCCGGGCTGCTGCAGCTGTGGGCCTAGACCGTCATGAGGCGCAAGTAACCATGAATGAAATTGTGGCCAGCGCTTTTGTGGGTAAAGAAAGGTTCCGCACGGTTGCTGTAGAACAGCGCCGCGTGGGCGTAAACGTAGACAAGCTTGAGCGTCTACGCACTGTGGTAGAAAACCTTGAAGCCCATGAACGGGTTGAGGATCTAAATGCCAAGCTAGATGAAGTAGCTAGCGTTAAACCCCTATATGGGGCCTTCGCTAATGCGGCAGCCTCAGGTGTGGCTTGTGCAGGTTTCTGTTTCCTAAATAAGGGTGGCCTCTATGAGTGCCTGGGTGTACTCATTGCAGCATTCTTGGGTCAGGCGCTGCGCCGCTTCCTGCTGCACCGTGGCTGGCAGCACTTTGTGACCTGGCTGCTGTGTGGCCTGCTAGGTTCTGGCACCTATATGGCGGTGCTGGCTGGCATGGATCTAGTGGGCATTACTGACAACACCCACCAGGCCGGGGTTATCTCTGCGATTTTGTTCCTGATCCCCGGTTTCCCAATGGTTACCGCCATGCTGGATATGATTCGCCAAGACTTCTTGTCGGCACTTACCAGGATGTCCTACGTGATTATGGTGATGGCTGCTGCCGGTATTGCTGTATGGGTTACCAGCTACGTAGCAAACTGGCCGGTAGATGGTCCCAAGCCGGCTGGACCCACCGGGATAACGCTGTACTCGCTAGATCTGGTGTGTTCTTTTGTGGCCGCCTATGGCTTTGCCATGCTGTTTAACGCCCCTGCGCGAGCTGCCCTAGTAAGCGCTATTACGGGAGCTGTGGCTAACACTGGCCGTATTATTTTGATTAACGAAGCTGGCTTACCCTGGCACCTGGCAGTGGGGCTGGCTGCCTTGGTAATTGGCTTGATGGCGCAGCTGTTTGTTTCCTCTGCTTCGCTTTCGCGTGTGGCTTTGTCTGTGCCGGCAGTAGTGATCATGATTCCGGGTGTGCCTTTCTACCGGGCCCTGAGCGCGATTAACGACCACACCATCGACACTTCAGTGGCTGTATCTACCGCTTTTGGCAACATTGCTGAGGTGGTTCTAGTTATTACCGCTATCGGTGCTGGCTTGGCATTGGCGCGTGTAATCACTGACCGCAACTGGCGTCACGACTTTTCTACTTCGTCTCTACCTGACCTGCATTAAAACGATCTGTAGAGAGCAAAAATCGGGGAGGCATTAGCCTCCCCGATTTTCTATCTAGCGGACCTGCTCTTTATATCTGCAGGCCTGCTTGCCTCGCAGGTAGTTACAGGCCACCCATGATTTGGGCGATGAAGATCTTTGCCACCATGGCCACAGGGTAGACCATGGCGTAACCCAGGGCCACACGCGGGTCCATACCAGTGCGGTCGTTTGCGAAGGCCAGTACAGCAGGCTGAGTCTGGGCACCCGCCAGCAAACCAGATAGACGCGTGCCACCCATCTTGACTAGCCAGCGCATACTTGCATACAGACCAGCGCCCACAATAGTGGTTACCACGATGCCGACAATCAGGATGTTAATCCAGCTACCGCTGGTGAAAGCTACACCAATCTGAGTACCGGCCTTAGTGCCAGCCTGGGCCAGGAAGATTAGCAGACCAAGCTCGGACAGTACCTGTGTGGTTGTAGCCGGTAGAGAGGTAACCATCTTGCCGATACGGCCTAGGCGACCAAAGATAAGACCAACAATTAGCGTGCCGGCAGCTGAACCAATGGAGAAGGTAGCGCCGGTGGGGGTAAGGAACTTGTACTCACCGAAGAAGATACCCAATGCCATACCCAGGCCCAGAGCCACGGGTGAGAGGGAGGATAGGCCGCGTGCGGAGTCACCAAAGTACTTGGTGACTTCAGCTAGACGGTGAGTGGGGCCTACTACACGCAGACGGTCACCCATCTGTAGAACCAGACGCGGGTCAGCCATCAGGTCTACGTCACCACGACGTACACGCGATACCGAGGCGTCAAAGCGGTGATCAAGGTCAACCTCAGCCAGGGTGCGTCCAGCCAGCTTGGAGTTGGATACGGTGATGCGACGGAAGTCCAGGTAGCGGCGGTCAGCGATAAGCGAGTGCGAAGAGTGGTGGCCTAGTAGATCCTGAGCGGCCTTAACCTTGTCCTCGGTACCTACTACGGTCAGTAGGTCATCGTGGTAGACGCGGTCAGTTAGATGCGGGGTCTTAATGGGCTTGTCCTCACCGCGAGCCAGACGCGAGAAGCGCAGGTCACTGCCGGCGTCGAGATCCTTAAGAATCTGGGCCAAGGTGAGGTTGTCGCGGCGCTCGACGCGGATGGTGGCGTTAATAATGGGGGTAGGGGCGTCAGTGTCTTTGGTGCGGTAGTGTAGGGCTAGCGAGGCAAAGAACAGCATGCCGATAACACCAAATAGGTAGGCCACCGCATAACCCACGGTTGCGGTAGCTGTGCCATCTGGGTCACCGGCAGTTTGGGCAGCGCTGCCTGCAGCCGCCAAGGCCGGGGTGTTAGTGATGGCCCCTGCCCAGGTACCGGCAATAAGTGCAGAGTTCATCCCGAAGGCGCGGCCTAAAACTTGGGCGGCGCCAGCGGAAACAATAAATACGCCCAGCATGGCTAGCAGTGGGCCAGCTGCAGTTTTAATTACCTGGAAGAAACCAGGGCCAGAAGAAACACCAATTGAGAAGGTGAAGATAGCTAGGCCTAGCGTGCCCAGCAGCTGTGGTAGTTTTAGATCAACACCCAGGAAGTCAGCGTATGCGCCTAGTGCAATACCTGCAAACAGCACGGCAGCTGCACCCAGGCTAATACCTTTAATCTTTATATGTCCCACCAGCATGCCGACGCCGATTAGTAGGAACAGCACCAAGACCGGGTTTTTGGCTAGATGCTCCATTATCTCGTGCAAGGCCTAGTCTCCTTTGAATATAAGCGTTTGGCGACAAAACCTTGCCGCTAGAGCCAACCTTCACGTTACAACGTGGCTGTATCAGGACCTCAGGGCGTAGGTCCCGTTCGTCGGACAAGAATTGTCATGTCAAACACAGTGTAGCGCAAACCTATTTATCTCGCATTGTAAGACGTGAACTTAAAATCTGATACGTTCTTGTTTGCTTTAAAACTTGGCACTAGTCTTACTTAGGCTTAACTACGCGGGAAAATAAAAGGAGGGCTACAAGCATGACCGTCATGACCGGTGCACAAGCTTTAGTGCGCGCCCTGGAGGAATTAGGGGTAACGGATGTGTTTGGGATGCCTGGAGGCGCCATCCTACCTTTCTATGATCCGTTGTATGCATCAACAAAAATCCGTCACATTCTAGTGCGCCACGAGCAAGGCGGTGGGCATGCCGCTGAAGGTTATGCCATGAGCACTGGCAAGACGGGTGTATGCATTGCAACCTCCGGCCCTGGTGCTACCAACCTGATTACTGCTCTAGGTGACGCCATGATGGACTCAGTTCCGCTAGTGGCCATCACCGGCCAGGTAGGTTCCACTTCGATTGGCACCGACGCCTTCCAGGAAGCTGACATCGTGGGCGCCACCATGCCCATGGCTAAGCATTCCTTCCTGGTAACCCGTGCCCAAGATATTCCCCAGCGTATTGCTGAGGCCTACCACCTAGCTAGCACTGGCCGCCCCGGCCCGGTACTAGTTGACGTAACCAAAGATGCCCAGGTGGGTGAAGTTGACTTCCAGTGGCCGGTAGAGCTGGATTTGCCTGGCTACAACATTCCTACCCGGGGACGCGAGGCTAAATTCAGCTCCGCTGCCGACATGATCTTTGCAGCCTCCAAGCCGGTTATTTACGCCGGTGGTGGCATCACCCGGGCCGGCGCATCTGAGGCACTTAAGGCCCTGCTCGACGTCGCCCCCATCCCGACCGTAACCACCCTAAATGCGCTCGATGCGCTACCGGCTACCCACCCGCTAAACCTGGGTATGCCCGGTATGCACGGCACTGTGGCGGCAGTAGGGGCCCTGCAGCAAAGCGACCTAATTATTGCCTTGGGTGCGCGCTTCGATGACCGCGTAACTGGCAAGTTAGACTGCTTCGCCCCGCACGCCCGCGTCATTCATATCGACGTCGACCCGGCTGAAATTGGTAAAATCCGTGCCGCTGACCTAGGTATCGTGGCAGACCTTAAATACGCCCTGCCGCAGCTAACCGAGGCCATTGCCGAGCTAAGTGCCCAGGTGGGGGAGAAGCCAGAGTATGGCAGCTGGACTAACTACACTGCTTCGCTGCGCCGTCGTTACCCCGTTGGCTGGGCTCAGCCCGAAGATGGCAAGCTTTCACCCCAGGAAGTAATCACTAAGATCGGCCGCTCTATTGCCGACGACGCCATTGTGGTTACCGGTGTGGGCCAGCACCAGATGTGGTCGGCTAACTTGATCGATCACCGCCACGCACGTTCCTGGCTGTCTTCAGCTGGTAGCGGCACCATGGGTTACGGCGTTCCTGCCGCTATGGGTGCCAAGGTGGGTGCGCCCGAGCGTGACGTGTGGCTAATTGATGGTGACGGCTGCTTCCAGATGACCAACCAGGAGCTAGCTACTTGCTCATTGGAAGGCATCGCTATCAAGGTAGCCATCATTAACAACTCGTCACTAGGCATGGTGCGTCAGTGGCAGACGCTGTTCTACGGTGGACGCTACTCCAACACTTCGCTGCACACCGGCGACGAGATTCGCATCCCTGACTTCGTAACCCTAGCTCAGGCCTATGGGGTAGTGGGGTTGCGCTGTGAGCGGGCCGAGGATATTGAAGACGTTATCGCTCAAGCAAACGCCATCACTGACCGTCCGGTAGTAATCGACTTTGTGTGCTCACCTGACGCTCAGGTTTGGCCGATGGTTGCGCCAGGTAGCGACAACAGCGACATTGAATATGCCAAGGGCCTACGCCCGGTTTGGGATGAGGAGTAATACATGAGCAACACGAAACACACCCTTTCCGTGCTAGTTGAGAACAAGCCTGGCGTGCTTACCCGCGTGTCAGCGCTGTTTGCCAGGCGAGGCTTCAATATTCACTCTTTGGCGGTAGGTCCCACTGAGCATCCTCAGATCTCACGTATCACCGTAATCGCCAATGCTGATGACACCGCCATGGATCAGGTGGTTAAGCAGCTAAATAAGCTAGTGAATGTACTCAAAATCGTTGAACTAGATCAGGCAGACTCTGTTCAACGAGAACTACTACTAATTAAAGTCTTGGCTAACGATGCTTCACGTACTGCGGTACTACAGATCGTTGACCTATTTAGGGCCCACGTCGTAGACGTGCACCCAGACTCAGTAGTGATCGAAATGGTTGGCTCTGAGTCAAAAGTCCAGGCTCTGCTCAACTCCCTGCGCCCTTACGGCGTGAGTGAGATCGTTCAGTCTGGCACCGTAGCTATTAGTCGCGGTTCCCAGTCCATTACCGAAGAACTCAAAGAAAAGTGAGAGGCCACTATGGCGCAGCTATTCCATGATGCAGACGCAGACCTGTCGGTTATCCAGTCCAAGAAGGTAGCCGTAATCGGCTACGGTTCCCAGGGTCACGCTCACGCGCTGAACCTACGTGACAGCGGCGTTGAGGTAGTTGTGGGTCTACGTGAAGGCTCTTCCTCTATCGCCAAGGCGCAGGAAGCCGGCCTGACCGTTAAGCCCATTGCTGAGGCCGTGGCTTGGGCCGACGTCGTCACTGTGCTAGCCCCCGACCAGGTGCAGGCCGCCCTGTACGAGGCTGAAATTGCCCCCAACATCAAGCCCGGCGCAGCTCTGCTGTTCAGCCACGGCTTCAACATCCACTTCGGCTACATCAAGCCCAGCGCCGACATCGACGTGGTTATGGTCGCCCCCAAGGGCCCGGGCCACACCGTACGTCGTGAGTTCGAGGCTGGCCGTGGTGTGCCGGTACTAGTTTGTGTTGAGCAGGACGCCACCGGCCAGGCTTGGCCGCTAGTGCTTTCCTACGCCAAGGCCATTGGTGGTACCCGCGCCGGCGCCATCAAGACCACCTTCCGTGAGGAAACCGAAACCGATCTATTCGGTGAGCAGACCGTGCTTTGCGGCGGTATCTCCAAGCTGATCCAGTACGGTTTCGAGACCCTGGTTGAGGCCGGCTACCAGCCTGAGATGGCCTACTTCGAGGTCTGCCACGAGATGAAGCTGATCGTTGACCTGATCAACGAGGGCGGTATCTCCAAGCAGCGTTGGTCCTGCTCTGACACTGCCGAGTACGGTGACTACGTTTCCGGCCCGCGCATTATCACTCCCGACGTCAAGGAGCACATGCAGGAAGTCCTCGGCGACATCCAGAGCGGTGCTTTCGCCAAGCGCTTTATGGATGACCAGGCTGCTGGCGCCCCCGAATTCAAGCGCCTACGCGCCGAGGGTGAGGGCCACCCGATCGAGACCACCGGTCGCGAGGTGCGTTCCTTGTTCGCATGGCGCAAGGACATTGACACTGACTACCACGAGGGCTCTGTAGCTCGCTGAGCGCAGCGCACTATTTAAGTCAAGATGATAACAGTGGCCACCGCGAAAGCAGGTGGCCACCGTTGTTAGGACAGGAGAAAATAATGAGTGCAAACCATGCAGCTACCCCTGAGGTAAGCGCTCTGGCCCAGGCGGCGGCCCAGCCGCTAGCACCGGCCGCCGAACTAGCTGAGCGTTTTCCACTTAGCGCCAGTGATCACCGCGCTAGCGATGCTCAGCGCCAGCAGGCCCTAGATGAACTACGTTTTGGTACGGTCTTTTCTGACCACATGGCCCACGCTCACTGGAGCCATGAAGGTGGTTGGTCCCAGCGTGAAGTAGTGCCGTTTGCTCCGCTTACGCTCTCTCCAGCAGCTGCAGTGTTCCACTACGGCCAGGAAGTTTTTGAGGGCATTAAGGCTTACCGCCATGAAGATGGTTCAATCTGGACTTTCCGTCCCGGCTATAACGCTGCCCGCCTAGCTGCCTCAGCTCGCCGTCTATGCCTGCCGCAGCTGGGACACGAAGACTTTGTGGCTTCAATTGCGTCCCTGGTGCGCGCCGATAACCAGTGGGTGCCCTCCAAGCCTGGTTCAAGCTTGTATCTGCGTCCCTTTATGATCGCCTCAGAGGCTTTCCTCGGGGTGCGCTCTAGCCATGAAGCTGACTACTACGTGATTGCTTCACCGGTGGGCCCCTACTTTGGCGACAAGGTAGAAGCTGTAGACATTTGGGTAACCACCTCCTACCACCGTGCTGGCGTGGGTGGCACTGGTGCAGCTAAGTGTGGTGGTAACTATGCCGCTTCACTGATTGCCCAGGAAGAGGCTTATGCCAATGGCTGCAAGCAGGTTTGCTTCCTAGACGATGTCACTGCTTCTCATATTGAGGAGCTAGGCGGCATGAATGTATTCGTGGTGCGCGCTGACGGCTCAGTGGTAACTCCGCGCCTAAGCGGCACCATTTTGGAAGGCTGCACCCGCTCGGCCATCATTGAGCTACTCAAGAGCGAAGGCACTAGCGTAAGTGAGGCAGACTTGACGCTGTCTGGTTTGCTTGACGATGTACGCAGCGGCAAGGTAACTGAAATCTTTGCCTGCGGTACGGCGGCGGTAGTAACCCCGATCGGCGCTCTAAAGGGTAAGGACTTTGAGGTCAGGCTTGAAGCTGGGCCGGTCACCAGTCACATTCACCAGCGTCTAACTGGTATCCAGTTTGGCAAGGTGGAAGACGAGTTTGGCTGGATGTACCGTCTAGCTTAAAAGGGCTCTGTTAAAGGCTAGGTTGGCGCTGCAATAGCGCCAACCTATGCCGTGACCCTAGTGAGCGCGGGTGGTTGGCCAACCACCCGCACTGGCTACTTTGAGGTGTAGCCTAAGTAGACCTGTTGGGTGGTTTTGTCAATAGCAAAACTTGCCTATTGAAAGCTTGACCCCTATCATAGAAGGGAGATTCGCACCACAATCAAGTCGATGAAAGACGGTGAGCAGGATGCAAATAGATGAGCGCTGCAATCGCTATGAAAAGCAGATTCAGAACGCCACAACTGTGTTAATTGCCTCGGCTATTGTTGGTTTGGGACTTTTTGTAATCGGTTTAGCGCCTTTTGGTGGAATTTGTTTTTTGGTCGCATCGGTTAGCGCTTTAACGATTATCGCCAATAAGCTGCTGCTAATGCTGCGTGAGTAAACCTAATTAGACCCACTGGCCCTGGTGGCAGTGGGTTAACTAGTTTTTGGCTAGTTTCTTTCCCCAAACACGGCACGTCCCACACGCACCTGGGTGCTGCCCTCAGCAATAGCCCACTCAATGTCGTTAGTCATGCCCATAGATAGCTGGGTACAACCGGCTGTACCCGGAGCGCCACTGGCTGCAATTTTCTCAGCTAATCCGCGCAGGTTAGCGTAGCCAGCACGTACTGGCCCCTCGTGGGGAGAGTTTAGACCAATCGTCATTAAACCAATTAGGTTTAGGTGTTTTAGTTCGCCCACCTGGCAGGCCAAATCCATGGCCGCATCAGGGCTAACCCCACTCTTGGTTTCTTCGCCTGAAACATTTACCTGCACCATCACATCTAGCTGGCGCTCTTGACGCTGACAAGCAGCCTCCAGGCGAGTAGCCAACTCCAAGCTGGCCACAGTTTCAATGCCGTCTGCCCAACGCAGCATGTGGTTAATTTTGTTGTGCTGCAAGGGCCCAATCAGGCGCATCTGGTGGGCGGCCACTGTCTCCTCAGCTAGTGCCGGGCCGCTAGCCACCATTTCCTGTACTCGGTTGTGTCCCAGTGCCACTGGCCCTGGACGCAAAGCAGCCAAGGCATTAGTGGCTTGCACAATAGTTTGCGGAGTTTGGGTCTTAACCGCCAGCATCAGCCCAACCTGATCATTGCGGCCGTAGCGCTGGGAAGCTGCGTCAATGCGCTCAAGGATATGCTGTAGTGAATCATCAATAGGACTCATAGCAGCCACCTTACACCGCTCAAGGAGCGGATACGCGCTGACATTTAGACCTATTCCTGCCACAATTACAGGCAGTTACTTATATTTACCTTGCCCGACTGCGGGCAGAATTTGTTGGCCGAGTGTAAAAGGACAGCTAATGCAATTGCCCTTATGGTCTATCACCCCATTCGCGGTGATGCTGGCTTCAATCGCGATATTGCCGCTGGTGGGAGCCACTAAACACTGGTGGGAAAAACCCTCAAGTCAGCTTATTTTGGCTCTCACGCTAGGTGTTCCCACCGCAATCGCTACCGGGCTGGCCGTGGGCTGGGAGCATGTAGGTGGCGCCGTCGTCGAATATATCCAGTTCATTTCGCTGATCCTGAGCCTATTCGTAGTAGCCGGCGGCATTCACCTGCGCGGTGACATTCAAGCCACCCCCAAAAATAACACTGTTTTCTTGGCTATCGGTGGCGCCATTGCCTCATTTGTGGGCACCACCGGCGCCGCCATGCTGCTCATCCGCCCCCTACTGGCCACCAACAAAGAACGTAAATACCGTGTACACACGGTGCTTTACACCATCTTCATTGTGGCTAACTGCGGTGGTTTGCTCACCCCCCTGGGTGACCCGCCACTGTTCCTAGGTATGCTGCGCGGCGTGCCCTTCACCTGGACGCTACACCTGTTTCCTGAATGGCTGCTGGTTAACAGCCTGCTGCTGATCAGCTACTACGCCCTGGATAAGGCCTACTATGCCGAAGAGCCAGCCGCTGCCGTGGCTGAAGACCGCACCCACATTGAGCCGCTGCGTGTTGAAGGCAAACTCAATTTCCTGTGGTTTGCGGTGATTGTGGCCGCCGTGGCGCTGCTGCCCTCCATTGATGAGGAAGCCATTGTGGCTGGGCACGCCGGTGTCATGGATTACCTGCCCATCCGTGAGCTGATCATGCTGAGCGCTGCCGCCTGCTCCTACTTCATTGGTGACAAGCAGGTACGCTACGTAGCCAACCAGTTCTCCTGGGCTCCGGTGCAGGAAGTTGGTTACCTGTTCATCGGTATCTTCCTGACCATGGTGCCGGCCCTGCTGGTGCTCGACGAGGTGGCCCCCAAGCTGCCGCTTAATGAAGTTACCTTCTTCCTGTTTACCGGTGGGCTCTCCTCAGTGCTTGATAACGCCCCCACCTACGCCACTTTCTTCGAGATGGGCTCACATCTGGGTGCCAGTGGCGCCCACCAGGTAATGGTGGCTGGCGTGCCCGAGCACTACCTGGTGTCTATCTCGCTAGGTGCCGTGTTCTGTGGCGCCCTGACCTACATTGGCAATGGGCCTAACTTTATGGTCAAGGCAGTAGCGGAGGCCGACGGCGTAGAAATGCCCTCCTTTGGTCGTTACGTATTTGACTCCTTAACTCTGCTAGGCCCGGTTCTGGTTGCCATGCTGTGCCTGACCATCTGGCCTAGCACCATTGCCAAGGTTGTGGGCGCAGTGATTGTGGCGTTGCTGCTGGCCCGCGCCGCCTGGCTGATTTTTAACTCACACCGCAGCCAATTAGCTGACAGCGTTAGCGCCTGACAGTTTAAGGTCTACCCTATAGCGCCGCTATGTAGGCAAAACTTGGTTCTAGCCCCTGGTCAAAAACAATTTCGACCGGGGGCTAGTTGCTGGGTTATTTTGCTGGCGTGCAGAGCTCTTTTACTGGGCTTGAGGGTTCTTTAGTGGGTTCCAGGCGCAGTTACAAAATCTATGATTTCTTCCATGCGCCCTAGCAGTCCAGGCTCAATATCCTTATAGGAGTTAACGCGGGCCAAAATGCGCTGCCAACCCTGGGCGATATCGGCCTGGGTGGCGTGGGGCCAACCTAAAGCTGCCAGCGTGCCATGTTTAATATCGGTTCCTCTGGGCACAACAGGCCAAGCTGATAAACCAAACAGACTAGGTTTAACAGCCTGCCACACATCCACATAGGGGTGGCCGGTAACCAGCACATTACTGCCCCCGGGTAGCTGTGCCACCTGGGCGGCTATACGTGACTCTTTAGAGCCAGCCACCAGGTGATCAACCAGCACCCCAGCCCGGCGGGTGGGGGAGGGGGCAAACTCGCGCATCACCTCCACCAGGTTATCTACCCCTTCCAGCAGCAGTACCACCACGCCTTCATGGCGCAGGTCGTCACCCCAAACTTTCTCCACCAGCTCGGCGTCGTGGCGCCCTTCCACCCAAATACGGGAAGCCCTAGCCACCTTGGCTCGCTGATCCGCTACTGCATAGGAACCTGAGGCAGTTAGTTTTCGCCCGCCAGCTGAACGCGCTGGGGCCGGGCGGGCTTTAGCTAGGTGGCCAGCAGCAATACCGCCGTCGGTAGGGGCTAGCAGATCCACAGGGACGCCGTCGACCCAGTAACCGGGCCCCAGCGGAAAGCCGCGCCGCACCCCCCGGCGGTCCTCCAAAACCATAATGTGGCGTCCACCGGACTTTTCCACCCGGATCACTGCGCCCACAAAACCTGTGGCCACATCCTCAACCACTTCGCCAATACGTACCGGGCGTCGCTGCAAGCGCGGGCGCACCGCAAAACTCCCCTCGCGGTGGGGGTTAGAGGACAAAACATTTTTGCCATAGCGATCCTGCATGCGTTTTAGCATACCTGCATGGGGTAAATCGGCTTACTGGTGGGCGCTAAGAAATTCGCTCGCTGAGGGGCAGCCAACCCTAAAATAATCGGTGCGCCCAGCCCTCACCCCTGAGCGAATCAGATAGCGAGGTGGCACTCTAGGACGTAGAGTGCTAATAGTAGAAGCAAGCTAACGAAGGGAGGCGCCATGGTTGAAGGCAGGCGAATGGCCGTGCTCAACGCGATTGTTAGCGACTATGTGCGCACCCGCGAGCCAGTAGCTTCACGGGCCCTTGCTGAACGATACTGTTTAGGGGTTTCACCAGCCACTATCCGTAACGATATGGCGGCGCTAGAAGCTGAAGGCTATATCAATCAACCCCACACTTCGGCCGGGCGGGTACCCACCCATAAGGGCTACCGCTCATTTGTGGACCATATTGCGGCCATCAAACCACTAAGCGGGCCTGAGCGGGCAGCTATCGACCGGCTTTTAGCGGGAGTAGTAGACCTTAACGACGTTGTCGAAGGCGCCGTGCGGGCCCTAGCTGAACTAACCGGGCAGCTAGCTGTGGTGGAATATCCCTCCTTGCGTCACGTACACCTGCGTCACCTAGAGCTGGTGCCGCTGCCGCCAAGGCGACTATTGCTGGTGATTATTACTGATTCTGGACGGGTAGAGCAGCGCACCCTAATGGTTGAGCAGGACTGCTTAAGTGACCCGGCTAGCCTAGAGACTTTGCGCCAGCGCCTTAACCAAGCCTTGGTGGGGGCCCATTCCAGCGAGGTTTCCGCCGTGGTTTCTACCCTGCTAAAGCAGACCGAGCCAGATATGCGTGCGCTAATGCACCAGATTGCGGCCCAGCTCATTGCGGCTTTACAGTCCGACGTCGAAGAGCGCCTAGTGGTGGCGGGTACGGCTAACTTGGCGCGCACTACCGCAGATTTTTCCTCACTAGAGCCGCTACTGGATGCGGTAGAGGAACAGGTAGTGCTGCTGCGGCTACTAACCGGCGCCGCCGGACGGCCCAGCCAAAGCGTCAGCGTAAGCATCGGTGAAGAAAACGGCCAAGAGGCTCTAGCTGAAGCCTCAGTAATCACCACCAGCTACCAGACCGCTGAAGGGGGAGCCGTGGCGCGCCTGGGAGTATTAGGGCCCACCCGCATGGATTACCCAGCAGCCATGGCCAGTGTGCAGGCTGTAGCCAATTACTTAAGCCGCTATTTCAATCAAGGGGCCCAAAACCAGTAGCCATAGGCGGGTTAATAGTGGCCCGTTAAACGCGCTGCATGGGCCTGCCAGCAGCTAGAATTTTGCAAGCCTTTTACTGTAAACGAGAGAAGAACTTAGTGAGCGACTATTACCAGCTACTTGGGGTTGACCGTAAGGCCACTGATAAGGAAATTAAACGGGCCTATCACCGGCGTCTACGTAAAATTCACCCCGACTACGCCGGCCCTGGCCACGAAGAAGAAGTAAAACAGGTAAACAAGGCTTACGAAGTTCTCTCTGACCCAGAAAAACGCCAGATGTACGATCTGGGTGGAGAAGACGCGCTTAGCGGACGAGGTCCGGCCGCTGGCGCTGGCGACTTTGGGGCTTTCGCTTCCGCTTTCAGCTCCATGTTTGGGGGCGCATTTGGTGGCGGAGGACCGCGCTCGCGCCAAAGCCCCGGCAGTGACCGTGTGCTGCCGGTAGAACTAGACCTGGCTGATGTTGCCTTTGGTACTACGCTCAAGCAAGATATTGAAGTTTATGTACTGTGCGAGCAATGCCAGGGTAGCTGCACCGCCCCGGGTACCTCGCCGGTGACCTGCACCCAGTGCCACGGCAGCGGAAACGTGCAGCGCACCGTACGTTCCCTATTTGGTGAAATGCTCACCTCCCAGCCTTGCCCACGCTGTGAAGGCTTTGGTGACGTGATCGTTACTCCTTGCCAAAACTGCTCGGGTACTGGCTGCGTACAGTCCCATAAGGAGATTGAGGTTGAGGTGCCCGCCGGCGTCAGTGACGACATGACGCTACGCATGCGCGGCCAAGGCGACGTAGGCCCGGGTGGTGGCCCCACCGGTGATCTATACATCAAGTTCCAGGTGCGCTCACACCCCTTCCTAGAACGCGACGGTGACGACCTAGTCACTGAGCTGCGCGTACCCATGACTGCCGCCGCCCTAGGCGCCACCATCAACCTTGAAACCCTGGACGGCACTAAGAAAATCAATGTCCGCCCGGGCACCCAAAACGGCACTGTGGTGACCTTAAAGCAGCTGGGTATTAACCACATGCGTCGCCCCGGCCGAGGTAACCTGCAGGTGCGTATCGTCGTAGAGACTCCCTCCCAGCTCGATGATCACCAGCGTGACCTGCTCATGCAGCTAGCCCAGGCGCGTGGCGAAGACAACTATGAACCGGTTAAAGATGGATCAGTCCTAGACCGGCTTAAAGGGGCACTAGGTAAATAGCCATGACACTGCCGGTATTTCTAGCTGACGCCAACACTTTGCAACCCGCCCCGAGCCAGCTAAAAGTGGGTCAGCCAGCCCAGCTGCGCGGGGAGGAGGCCCGCCACGCGATTTCCGTGCGCCGCCTGCGTGTAGGCGAGCAGCTAGATCTGGTAGATGGCCAAGGTTTACGTGCCACCTGCACGGTTAGCGCAGTAGCTAAAGATGCCCTAAGCGTGCAGGTGCAATCACTGAGCCACACTCCACCCCCAGTGCTACGCCTAGCCCTAGTGCAGGCCCTAGCCAAAGGAGGGCGTGACGAGCAAGCCGTAGAAACTTGCACTGAGGTGGGCGTTGATCTGATTGTGCCCTGGCAAGGTGAGCGCTGCGTGTCAGTGTGGAAAGGTCCTAAAGCAGATAAGGGCCGCCAGCGTTGGCAAGCCACCGCCCGCCAGGCCGCTAAACAGGCCCGGCGCTGCCACCTGCCCCAGGTAGAGCAGCTGCATAGCACCGCTCAGCTAGCTGATTGGGTGCGCGCCAGCTGCACTAGTGGCCAGGTAGTGGTGCTACTGCATGAAGAAGCCACCGCCCCAATTGCTAGCGTACAGCTGCCCCAAAGCGGCCAAATTGCCGTAATTGTGGGCCCTGAAGGCGGCATTGGCGCTAGCGAGACTCAAGCCCTGGTTGACGCCGGTGCCCAACTGGTACGCCTAGGTCCCCACGTTATGCGCACCGCGAGCGCCGGGGCTGTGGCGCTAGCGGTGCTGGCACAACGCGCGGGCCTATGGGGTTAACTGGCGTATTAGAAACCGCGTGCGTACTGGGGTGGCATGTAGTCCAGCTTGACGCCTAGTTCCTTGGCCCAACTTAGCGGCAGACGCGGGTTAGCTAGGGCTGGGCGGCCAACTTCTACAATGTCGGCTTGGTTAGTGACCAGGATCTGTTCGGCGCTGGCCGGGTTGGTGATTAGGCCGACGGCGCTAACCACCGGGGCGCTGCTAGCTGCGCCAGTAGCGTTAGTGGCGCCGTCGTTGGCAGACCCGCTAGAGCCGCTGACAGCCGTGCCGGCTAGGGCAGACTTAACCGCCTGAGCAAAACCCACCTGATAGCCCGGACCCACCGGGATAGGCGCCGGCGCCAAACCACCGCTAGAAATATCAAACCAATCCACCTGGGGTAGCTGGCGAGTCAGAGCCACCGTGTCGCTTAGCTCTAGGCCGCCCTCCAACCAGTCGGTGGCGCTTAGACGCAGTGAAAGCACACTGTCGGTGCCCTCCAGAGCCTTATGCACAGCCTGCACGGTTTTCTCACTCATACGGTTACGGGCGCCTTGGCTGCCACCCCAAGCATCGCTGCGCTGGTTGCTAAGCGCCGAGCGGAACTCGTGCAGCAAATAGCCGTGGGCACCATGGATCTGAATAATGTCGAAACCAATTTCGCTAGCCACCTTGGCTGCCTTAGCGAAAGCAGCGATTATCTGCTCAATTTCCGACTCACTTAAGGCTTGCGGGCGGGTGTGATCGGCTAAAGCTAGCTCGCTGGGGGCTAGGGGCTGCCAGCCGCCCTGATCGGCGGGGATAGTGCCGCTGCCCTGGTTCCAGCGGTAAGTTGCGGCTTTACGTCCGGCGTGAGACAGCTGAATACCTGCCAAAGCGCCGTGAGCCTTAATATCAGCCACGATCGGCTCCAGGGCTTGGGCCTGCCGCTCATTCCACAGCCCCAGGTCCCAGGGGGTGATGCGGCCTGCGGGAGCTACTGCGGTGGCCTCCACAATAATTGCGCCCCAGCCACCGCGTGCCAGCGCCCCATAGTGTTGGGCGGTTTCGTAATTAGCGACGCCGTCACGGTTTTCTAGCGTGTACTGACACATGGGAGGCACAAACAAGCGGTTACGAGCTACTTTAGTGCCCACCTGGAGGGAACTAAACAATGCTGGTGACATGGCGTTCCTTAAAATATAAGCCGCGAATGTTTAGGGTTATTTAGCGTTTTGCGCTAGGCCAATTGTATGGCTTAGAGCCTATAAACCCGATCATGAGCCAGGGACTGTGGGTGGGCAGGGGCGGCTTAAATTCGGTAAAATAACGGGCAATATGACTGACGCTTTAAACAGTGACAACTCTGTACGTGTGGTGACCCTGCCCGACGACGTTGCCCCAGTGGTGTTGTTCGGCTCCCGTGATGAAGTGCTGCGTGCCATGGAGCGCGGTATGCGCGAAGTATCCTTCCATCTGCGCGGCAATGAGGTGACTATGGCGGGCGATGCCGGCGCCGTAAACACCGCCGTCACCCTATTAAGTGAGCTCATTGACGTGGCCCGCACCGGCACGCCTTTGGACGCCGACGCCGTAGAGCGCGCTATCGGCTTGCTAAACGTTGATCAGCGCCCTGCCCAGGTTTTCACTGACGATATTCTCACCGCCCGGGGCCGCACCATTCGCCCCAAAACCCTGGGCCAAAAGCAGTACACCGACGCCATTGACCGCTCCACCATCACCTTTGGTATTGGCCCGGCCGGTACCGGTAAAACCTACCTGGCTATGGCCAAGGCGGTGGATGCGCTGCGTCGTCGGCAAGTTTCACGCATTATCCTCACGCGCCCGGCTGTAGAAGCGGGGGAGAACCTAGGCTTTTTGCCCGGCTCGCTAACCGACAAAATCGACCCCTACCTGCGGCCACTTTATGACGCCATGCATGACATGTTGGAGGCTGACGCCCTACCCAGGCTAATGGCTGCGGGCACAATCGAAGTGGCGCCACTGGCCTATATGCGTGGACGCACCCTTAACGATGCTTTCGTGATTTTGGATGAAGCCCAAAACACCACCTCTGAACAGATGCGCATGTTCCTAACCCGCCTAGGATTTGGCTCAAAAATGGTGGTTACCGGCGACGATAGCCAGGTGGACCTGCCCGGGGGTAAATCCAGTGGCCTAATTGTGGTTTCCAAAATCTTACCGGGTGTAGATGACATTAGCTTTTGCCATTTAACCAGTGCCGATGTGGTGCGCCACCGACTAGTTGGAGACATTATTGACGCCTACAGCCGCTGGGATGCGCGCCAGGCCGCTGCGGTAGCCCAAAACCGTTCACGCCGTCGCACTATGCAAACGAGGAAAGCATGAGCACAGAAGTTTTAAACGAGACTGAAGTAGATATTGACGGCACTGAATTCGCTGATCTGGCCGCATTTGTTCTGGAATCAATGCATGTGTCGGTGGATGCGGAGCTGTCGATTACATTCATCGATCCCGAACCCATGGAAGAGCTACACCTGCGCTGGCTGGATCTACCCGGGCCTACAGATGTGATGAGTTTTCCTATGGACCAGCTACGCCCGGGCCACCCCAATAGCCCTACCCCCGCCGGCACCCTAGGTGACCTGGTGATCTGCCCGCAAGTGGCCGCAGCGCAGGCACTTAAAGCGGGACACAGTGCGGTAGAAGAAATGCTGCTGCTAACCACGCATGGGATCTTGCACCTGCTGGGCTATGACCACAGTGAGCCTGAAGAAAAACGCCAAATGTTTGACTTGCAACGCCGTCTACTGCTGACTTTTCTAGCGGCGCGTCCCGCCTCCATCAATTTCCCGTCGGCTAGCTGATGCACCAAGCCCCAGTTGCAATCCTGTTAGCCCTCTGTACGACGCTGCTGCTACTTGGCATATTGCTAAGTGCCAGCGAAACAGCCCTGATCCGTATTACCAAAGCCAGCGCGGAGGATCTGGTTCAGGCTGGGCGCCGCCGTGCCCGCGCGGTAGCTTTTCTGGCTGATAATCGCCGCCAGATGCTGCTAATCCTGGCAGGCGTGCGGGTAGTGGTGGATATGAGTAGCGCCGTGCTGCTAACCGTGGCGGTATCATCCCTAGCTTCCGCCTGGTGGCAGGTGCTACTGATCGCCTTAGCATGTGGCGCACTGGTGCTGGGTTTCATTGTGGGGATCTATCCTAAATCCTTGGCCCGACGCCGCCCTGAAGCAGTACTGCTTTTTAGCTCCCCGGTGCTAATCCAGATCTATCGCCTGTGCGCCCCACTGCGCTGGTGGCACAAAAACTATGGTCACCAAGCTAAACTCACCGAGGCTGAGCAGCGCGCAGAAGTAACTGATGACCTGCGCGAAATGATCGACGAAATCGGTGAAACTGACAGCATTGAAGCCGCCGACAGGCAAATGATGCGCCAGGTGGTGGAGCTAGGCCAAACCCTGGTACGCGAAATTATGGTGCCGCGCCCTGACATGGTCACCATTGACTGCCAAGACAGCGTGGAGGACGCCTTTGATCTGTTTGTGCGCTCAGGTTACTCGCGTATTCCGGTAATTGGCTCTGATGCCGACGACGTACGCGGCCTGCTGTACTTAAAAGACCTGGTGCGCCGTCGGCAACAAGACCCCACCATAGTCAACCAGGACGTAGCCGGCCTGGTGCGTGAAGCCACCTACTACCCGGAAACTAACGCCGCCGACGACGTGCTACGCCAAATGCAACGCGAGCATGTACATATGGTGCTACTAGTGGATGAATATGGCGGCACTGCCGGGCTAGTAACCATGGAAGACCTGGTCGAAGAAGTAGTCGGGGAGCTGACCGATGAACACGACCACCGCGAACCCGAGGTAGAAAATCTAGGTAACGGGGTTTGGCGCGTACCCGCGCGGCTGGGGCTAGATGAGCTCGGCGACCTATTTGATCTAGAAATCTCCGACGACGACGTAGACACCGCCGCCGGCTTGCTTACCAAAGCCCTGGGGCGAGTGCCACTACCGGGATCCAGTGGGGAAATTCAGGGATTGCACCTAGAAGCAGAAGACTTAGTAGGACGACGTCGACAAATACTTTCCCTCTTAGCTTGGGCCCTACCCCAGCAGAAAGAAGTAGACAATGACTAAAGCCGCCCCGGGCCACGAAGAACTAGCAGCCCAGGAACTTAGTGCCCAAGAACCTGACACCCAGGAAGAGTTTGACGCCGCGCAGCCCGGTGAAATTGAAATGGCAGATTTTGCCGCCGAGTTTGGGCTTAGTGACCTGCCCGAGCCCGAAGCCATTGAAATGCCCGAAACTGACCCAGAGTTTCGCGCCGGATTTGCCTGCCTGGTGGGGCGCCCCAACGCCGGAAAATCCACGCTCACCAACGCGCTAGTGGGAACCAAGGTAGCCATCACCTCCATGCGTCCACAAACCACCCGCCACAACATACGCGGGGTAGTGAACCTAACTCAGGCCCAGCTGGTGCTGGTAGACACCCCCGGCCTACACCGTCCACGCACGCTACTAGGCAAACGTCTCAACGACATGGTGCGAGAAACCCTAGCCGACGTGGATGTGGTGGCTTTTTGTATTCCGGCAGATGAAAAAATCGGCCCCGGTGACCGTTTCATCGCCCGCGACCTAGCCGACCTGCGCGCCCCCGTGGTGGCGGTAGTAACCAAAGCCGACAAGGTCAGTAAAGAAGCGCTAGCTATGCAGCTGTTGGCGGTGCAAGAGCTAGGCCAGTGGGCCCAGATTGTGCCGGTAAGCGCCGTGACTGATAGTCAGGTAGATATTTTGGCTGACGTTTTGGCCTCCTACCTGCCCCACGGCCCCCAGCTGTACCCCACCGGAGAGATCACCGATGAGCCGCGCGACGTGATGATCGCTGAGCTAGTGCGTGAAGCTGCTCTAGAAGGGGTGCGCGACGAGCTGCCCCACTCACTAGCTGTGGTGGTAGATGAAGTTATGGATCCCCAGGTCGACGAGGGGGCCTATAAGGGTGGGGGTAAACTGCAAGTGCGCGTGTCGCTGGTAGTTGAACGCGACTCACAAAAAGCAATTATTATCGGTAAGGGTGGCTCTAGGCTAAAGCATGTAGGTATGCGCTCACGCCGCGAAATTGAAGCTTATTTGGGTCGCAAAATCTATTTAGATTTGCATGTGCGCACAGCTAAAGACTGGCAACAAGACCCTAAACAGCTGGGTAAACTCGGCTTTTAAAAATCAAGAAAGGCAGCTAAAAGATTGCGCCCAGCGCAAATACCTATCCCTGAACCAAGTTTAATGCCGGTGGCCAAATACTTGCGGCCACCTGCATTTAGCTACCCGCAGCGTACCTGGCCAGATAAACAATTAACCCAGGCGCCGCGTTGGCTGAGTACAGATTTGCGTGACGGTAATCAGGCTTTAGCTGAGCCCATGGATTTAAAGCGCAAACAGCGTCTGCTGCGCCTGCTGGTGGGTTTGGGATTTAAAGAAATTGAGGTGGGTTTTCCTGCCGCTAGCGCCCTGGACTACGATTTTGTGCGCGCTTTAGCGGACCAGCCACAGCTAATCCCCGATGTGAATATAAGCGTGTTAACCCAGATCCGCCCAGATCTAATTGAGCGCACACTGCAAAGCGTTAAGGGGCTTAAACGGGTTAACGTACATATCTATAACGCCACCTCACCGGTGTTCCGTAAGCATGTTTTTGGGTTAACTAAAGCGGAAATAAAAACCCTGGCAGTAACTGGAGTTGAGCTGGTTTGCCAGGCCGCGCAGCGCTATTTAGATGACGATACACATTTCGGTTTAGAGTATTCACCCGAAATGTTTAACGACACTGAGCCAGAATTTGCACTAGAAGTGTGTAATGCAGTAATTGCCGCCTGGCAGCCGCAAAAACGTGGGGAGTTAATTATTAACCTGCCTGCCACCGTGGAACGCTGTAGCCCTAACGTATTTGCTGACCAGGTGCAGTGGCTAAACGATAATTTGGAGCAGCGCGAAAACGTATGTTTAAGCCTACACCCCCACAATGATCGCGGTAGCGCTGTGGCCGCAGCTGAACTGGGTATGCGCGCCGGCGCTCAACGCATTGAAGGCTGCCTGTTTGGCCAAGGTGAGCGCACTGGGAACGTAGATCTGGTGACCTTGGCGCTTAACCTTTACAGTCAGGGCATTGACCCCTGCTTGAAACTTAGCGACATTGACCGTGTGCGCCACGAGTGTGAGGTAGTCACCCGCATGGAGGTGGGGCCACGCAGCCCTTACGCGGGGGACCTGGTTTACACTTCTTTTTCCGGCTCCCACCAGGACGCTATCCGTAAGGTTATGGCGGCGCGTAGCACTGCGGTGGCGCAAGCGGGCGACGACGCCGCAGTGGCTTGGCAGGTGCCCTATCTGCCGGTAGACCCACACGACCTGTCACGTTCATATGAGGCGGTGGTGCGGGTTAACGCCCAATCAGGTAAAGCCGGGGTGGCCTACCTGATGCGCGCCCACTACCAGATGCGCCTACCTAAGCGGCTGCAAAAAGAGTTTTCTGCCCAGGTGCAGCGCTATGCCGACGGGGCGGGGGCAGAAATTGATGCCTACACTATCTGGCAGCTTTTCGTAGACCAGTACCTACCTGCTGATACCCAGCTAATTGAGGTCACCGGCGAGCCCTCGCACAATCGCGCCGCTCTAACCCCAAAGTGGGGGCGCTTTGGGCTGCGTGGCTCGGCGGTGTCTTCAACTGATCGTGGCCAGGGTACTTTACTTACGGTAGAGCTTAGTGACGCCACTTTAAACTCTCCTAGGGTTATTAGCGCCCAGGGCAAAGGCCCCCTAGAAGCTTTAGCTAATGCGCTAGCCTCACTTGGCGTTAATGTGCAGGTACTTAACTACAGTCAGCATTCCCTGAGTAAAGGCGCCCACTCACGGGCCGTCACCTATATTGAATGCGAAGTAAATGGGGTCTCCTACTGGGGAGTAGGCATTGACCAATCCATTACTACCGCCTCCTTTAAAGCCGTAATTTCCGCTGTTAACCGTGCTTTGCGTGCCAGCGGGGTAGAATCTGGCAAACTTTAACCGTGGTTAGCAAGCTATATCGGGATGAAGCGGTAGTTTTACGCACCTATAAACTAGGTGAAGCTGACCGCCTGCTGGTGCTGCTGACCAGGCAGCACGGCCAAGTACGCGCCGTGGCCAAAGGCGTGGCCCGTACTAATTCAAGATTTGGTGGGCGCCTGCAACCCTTTAACCTAGTTGATCTGCAGCTACACAAAGGCCGTAATCTAGACACTGTCACTCAGGTGCAAACCTTGGAGGCCTACGCCGGCCCAATCATGGGCAACTACAGTGCCTACACCTGCGCAGCCACCATGGCCGAAACCGCCCAGCGTCTAACTGAAGAAGTTAACGCCTATGAGGGAGCTAATTCGCAGTATTTATTACTGGTAGGTGCACTAAATGCGCTGGCGCGCGCGCGTCACCCTAGCGGTTTAGTGCTGGACTCGTATTTGCTGCGTTCACTATCGCTAGCAGGCTGGGCGCCAAGCTGTTTTGACTGCGCTTTATGTGGGGCTAAGGGCCCGCATGAATATTTCTCGGTGCAAAATGGTGGGGCGTTATGCGAAAGCTGTCGCCAACCTGGATCAATTCATGTTGACAGTGAGGCTATGGTGCTACTGGGTGCTTTACTTAGCGGCGACTGGCCCACCGTCTATGCTTGTCCAGCGGTGGTGCGTGGACAGGTTTCCGCCATCGTATCCGCCTACGTAACCTGGCACTTAGAGCGCCGGTTAGCTTCTCTATCCCTGGTAGAAAGAGCTTAGAATGCCCACCTACATTGACCCACCCAAGCACCCTAGTGGCGCCGTCGCCCCGCAGCTAGCTAAAGTCCCCGGCCACGTGGCCGTAGTTATGGACGGCAACGGGCGCTGGGCCAATGCACGCGGCCTGCCGCGCACTGAGGGACACAAAGTAGGTGAGGCCACCCTCATGGATGTGGCCGCCGGGGCGGTAGAGCTAGGCGTTAAAGAGCTAAGCGCATACGCATTCTCAACCGAAAACTGGCGTCGTTCTCCCGCCGAAGTGCGTTTCATTATGGGTTTTACCCGCACCGTGCTACGCCAGCAGCGCGATGAGCTAAATTCCTGGGGTGTGCGCGTACGTTGGGTGGGACGCACCCCTAAGCTTTGGCGCAGCGTGCTTAGCGAGCTACGGGCAGCCGAAGAGCTAACCAAAAACAATGACCGCATGATTTTGAATATGTGCATTAACTATGGTGGACGCGCTGAAATCGCTGACGCCACCGCACGTATCGCTGCAGATGTGGCCGCAGGTAAGCTAAAAGCCTCCGGGATTAATGAGCGCACTATTTCGCGCTACCTATACGCCCCCTCCATGAGTGACGTGGACCTATTTATCCGTACCGGCGGCGAGCAGCGTACCTCTAACTTCCTTATGTGGCACTCCGCCTATGCCGAACTATATTTTTCAGATCTACCTTGGCCTGAATTTGATCGACGCCAGCTATGGCAAGCTTGCGCCGAATATGCCGGCCGCGAGCGCCGCTTTGGGGGCGCCGTCGATAAGGTAGCTCAAGCCACGAACGTGCAGGCCAACGCGAGTGACGGCGTGCACGAGGGCGAAAACCACTCCAGCTAGAGCCAAAGGCGGTTAAATTGGAACAGATGAGTAAGCAATCTAATGCCGACGTACCGGTAGTGAACATAGCTAACGCCCTAACCGTGGTGCGTTTAGTTTTGGTGCCAGTATTTATTGTCATGGTGCTGCGCGGCAACGACATGGGCATGCTGGTAGCCACGGCGGTATTTACCGTGGCGGCACTAACCGACAAGCTTGATGGCTACCTGGCTCGGCGCCTTAACCTGATCACTAACTTTGGTAAGTTAGCTGACCCTATTGCCGATAAGGCCCTTACCATGAGCGCCCTAGTGCTGCTCAGCTACCTGGGGCAGCTGTGGTGGTGGGTGACCATTGTGATTATTGTGCGCGAGCTGGGGATCACCTTCATGCGCATGGCGATGGTGCGTAAAGGCGCGGTAATGGCAGCCTCTAAAGGCGGCAAACTTAAGACCACGCTGCAAATGGTGGCCATTATTGGTTTGCTAATGCCTTGGCAGCTGTTCCTGCCAGACACTATTGCCAGTGGCCTGATTGCTACCGCTTTTTGCATCATGATGGTGGCTTTACTGGTTACCGTGGTAACCGGCATTGACTATGTGCAGCAGGCAATTACCCTTAACCGCGCTAAGGACACTAAGTGACCTACAGTCAGCTGAGCACCTATGAACTGGCTCAGAGTTTGGTTACCCGCCTGAGCCAGGTTGGTTTAACCATTGCGGCAGCTGAGTCACTCACTGGGGGACTAGTGTGCTCGGCACTGGTAGATGTGCCCGGGGCCAGCGCGGTTTTACGCGGTAGCGTCACCGCCTACGCCACTGAACTAAAAGCTCAGGTTTTAGGGGTAGATGCTGCACGTTTGGCTAGCGTTGGTCCGGTAGATGCCCAGGTGGCCCAGGAAATGGCCGACGGCGTGGCGCAGCTTTTGGGGGCCGACGTCGCCGTGGCTACTACCGGTGTGGCAGGGCCAGGCCCAGCTGACGGCCATGAGGCGGGCACAGTCTATATCGCCGCCATTGCCCCTTGGGGAAGTGTATGGCGCCTACTGGAGCTAGAGGGACGGCGCTCGCAGGTGCGCATCCAAACTGTGCACCAAGTGCTGGTATTAGCTTTAGAACTACTTGATCAGGCGTAGTAGGTGGGCCTAGTAGAAGTGGTGGGCCCAAAAGCCTATAGCTATCCATTAGCTTCTCACAGCGAAAACATAGCCTGAGAGGGTTTACTTAAGTACGAAGTTGATAGCTTAAGAAAAGAAGTTGAGACGTCAACCACTTTCCAGCTTCACGGAAATAATGGCCCTAGATGAATGGTTGGAGTAGACGTGAACAACAGTACCCACCCCCGCTCAAGCGTCCGTCCGGTTAACCGTGGCGTTTCGCGCCCTGGTGCCCCTATGCACTACCGTGGTGTTATGGATGCTTCGTTGAATGAACCCGTCCTGCTTCGCCGCGAGATTGGCGAGGTGCTGCGTGCCGTACGTCAGCACCAGGGGCGTACCCTACGTGAGGTTTCCGCTGAGGCGCGTGTCTCCCTGGGTTACCTATCCGAGGTGGAACGTGGCCAGAAGGAAGCTTCCTCAGAACTACTAGGCTCAATCTGCCAGGCTCTGCAGGTGCCGCTATATGTGGTGCTACGTGAAGTGTCTGACCGTATCGCTCGTGCAGAGCGCTCCATGGTTCCCGACACTGTGCCCGATGAGTTGGTGCGCAGTCAGTCGGCACTAAGCCACTGATGAAAAACTCTGAGTTTACGCTGGCACTGGAAGAGGTTTTTGGCCCGGTTTTTGGTAACTCGCTGGCCCAAGACCTAGTGCTTAGCCCCTGGGGGGTAAGCGCCAGTGCGGCGTTAGCTCAAGGAGTTGATCCGCGCGAAGTTTGGGACCGACTATGCGATGAAATGCAGGTCAGCGAGACTCAGCGTTGGGTCTACCGGATGGATCCTAAACAACGTCGGCGCGTTAAGCGCTAAAACAAATGGGTGCCCACCAGGCGCCCATTTTTTTGTGCACAGGTGGAAAAATGCTGCTAGTCAAAGTTGTCCTAGCTGGGCTGGTGGTGGCCATGGTCACGGCCAACTAGTTGTACAAACTAGCTTGGCTTTCGAACAAAGGTTCGGATATAGTCTTTCACAGACAACATTTCTTTGACGCCCCACCTGGTTATCCACAGGAGCTAGGAAATATGTCGCTGATCGGACATAGCGTTGTCGGCAGGCTCTCGGAGAGGGAGCTGAAGTAAACAGATCAGCCCTATCCGCAAACTCATAGAAGGTAGACCCATGGCCGCTAATCAGCCCCAGGATCGCGCTAAAGCACTCTCGCTAGCACTGGCTCAGATTGACAAGAACTTCGGCAAAGGCTCTGTTATGCGCCTTGGTGATGACACGCGCCCGCCGGTAGCGGTTATCCCCACCGGTTCGGTGGCCCTGGATGTTGCCCTAGGTGTAGGCGGATTGCCGCGTGGACGCGTAGTAGAAATTTATGGCCCGGAATCTTCCGGTAAGACTACCGTGGCTCTGCACGCGGTTGCTAACGCCCAAAAAGCTGGCGGCAACGCCGCCTTTATCGACGCCGAGCACGCCCTAGATCCTGAATATGCACGCAAGCTTGGTGTGGATGTAGACAACCTGCTGGTTTCCCAGCCAGACACGGGGGAGCAGGCATTAGAGATCGCCGACATGCTGATCCGCTCTGGCGGCCTAGACATTATCGTGATCGACTCGGTTGCCGCCCTGGTGCCTAAAGCTGAGATCGACGGCGAAATGGGTGACTCGCATGTAGGCTTGCAGGCCCGCCTAATGAGTCAGGCACTGCGTAAGATCACCGGTGCCCTATCTGCCACCGGCACCACCGCCATTTTCATTAACCAGCTGCGTGAAAAAATCGGTGTGTTCTTCGGTTCGCCCGAAACCACCACCGGTGGTAAAGCCCTTAAGTTCTACGCCTCAGTACGTATCGATATTCGCCGTATCGGCGCTCTTAAAGATGGCGACCAAACCGTTGGTAACCGCACCAAGGTAAAGGTAGTTAAGAACAAGATGGCCCCGCCGTTTAAGGTGGCCGAGTTCGACATTCTCTACGGTGAGGGTATTTCGCGTGAAGGTGGCCTGCTGGATCTGGGTGTAGACACCGGCGTGGTACGTAAATCCGGGGCCTGGTACACCTATGGCACAGACCAGCTAGGCCAAGGTAAAGAAAACTCGCGTAACTTCCTCAAGGACAACCCGCAGCTAGCAGCTGAGATTGAAGAAAAGATCCTGGCTGCCCTAGGCGTTGGGGAACCTGGCCGACGTGCCAAGGAGGAGGCCGCTAAGGCTGCCCAGGCTGGCGCAAACGATCAGCCTGCGCAGAGCGAGGAGGCCAAGACAGCGTCTAAAAAGCCTGCTGCCAAGGCTAAGCGTGGCAAAAAAGCGGAAGACGCCTTTGGTGAAGAGGGCACCGGCTTCTAATGCCCTGGCTTGAGGCAGACGAACACACTATTGCGTTCGAGGCGGCGCGAGACATTGCCTTGCGCCGCCTCGAACGCTCCCTGGCGTGCCGATCGCAAGTACAGCAAGCTTTAGAACGCAAACAGGTTGATCCAGACATTGCTCAGCAGGTGCTAGATCGCCTAGAAGAAGTAGGTTTGCTTGATGACCTGGCCTACGCTCAAACCCTGACCCGCACCCGGTTTCGTGAAAAATTTGCAGCCCGCCGCGCTATTGCTAGCGAGCTGAAAACTAAAGGCATCAGCGCCGCTAATATTGCCACCGCCTTAGAACAAATTGATGACGCCGATGAGGCCCAGGCCGCACTAGCCCTGGCCCGTAAAAAGGCCGCCACCCTAACCAATGTGGAGCCGGCAGTGGCTAAACGTAGGCTAGCTGGGGCTTTGCAACGTAAAGGCTATGGGCCGGCAGATACCTGGCATGCCATTGAAGTGGTTATGGGCGAGCAGCTAACAAACTAAAGCGTTGTTTGTACTAAGGCTAGCCTTTTACACTTAGCCCATGAGCGAGCCTACCGTTGATTTGCAAGCACTAGCCCAAAAGGCTGGTATCGCCCCTGAATATGTAGTTCCCTATGGCCGCGAAATGGCCAAAATTGAGTTAGGGGCCCTTGGCTCCAAAGAGCAAAAAGCCCGTTATGTGGTGGTTACTGCCACTAGCCCCACGCCTTTTGGTGAAGGCAAAACCACTACCGCTATTGGCCTGGTGCAGGGTATGGCCAAGATTGATCGCAACGCAGTTTTGACTATCCGCCAGCCTGCCCAGGGCCCAGTATTTGGTATCAAGGGTGGCGCTACCGGTAACGGGGCCAGCCAGGTTGAGCCAGCCACCCTAATTAACCTGCACCTAACCGGCGATTTTCACGCTATCACAGCAGCTCACAACCTGCTAAGCGCCATCATTGACAACCACCTCTACCAGGGCAATGAGCTAGAAATTGAAGAGCGCTCAATTACCTGGCCCAGGGTTTTAGACGTCAATGACCGCGCCCTACGCCATATTGTTACCGGTCTAGGTGGCCGCATTGATGGCGTAACCCGTCAGTCTTCCTTCGATATCACTCCTGCCAGTGAAGTCATGGTGATCATGTCGCTGGCCACCTCCCTGAAGGATCTACGCGAGCGCCTAGGGCGCATCGTGATTGGTCGCTCTAAGTCCGGTAAGTGGATTACCGCCGAAGATCTACAGGCCGCTGGCGCCATGACTGCCCTGCTGCGTGACGCTTTGCAGCCTAACTTGCTGCGCACCAGCGAAAACACCCCGGTGCTGATCCACACCGGTCCTTTTGGAAACATCGCTACCGGTTGTTCTTCAGTAGTGGCCGACCTGATTGCGGCCCAGCACGCCGACTATGTGGTAACCGAAGCTGGTTTTGGCGCAGATATGGGCGCTGAGCGTTTCTTTGACCTCAAGTGCGCGGTTTCTGGGCTACGCCCGCATGCAGCAGTGCTGGTAACCACGGTGCGTTCGCTTAAGAGCCACTCGGGTAAGTTCAAGATTACTGCCGGTAAGGGCCTGCCTGAGCAGATGCTGGCCGAAAGCCCTCAGGATGTGCGCGCGGGCCAAGCTAACCTGCTTAAGCACATTGAGATTGTGCGTGGCTTTGGGATGGAGCCGGTGGTGGCTATCAACGTGTTCCCCACCGACCACGAGAGCGAACTGGCAGAAATCGAAGCCATTGCCCGTGAGGCTGGCGCCCGCGTAGCCCGCTCCTACGGCGTGGTGCGTGGGGGAGAAGGCTGCACTGAACTGGCCCAGGCGGTTGAACAGGCCTGCCAGGCTAGCGAAGGCCAAAACCAGGCTCGCCCACTTTACGAACGCGAAGATGACCTAAAAACCAAGATCGCTAAGGTCGCCGCCATGTATGGCGCTGATGGTGTTGACTACACTCCGGCCGCCGCCAAGCTGCTGGCCACCTACCAGGCTGAAGGCTTTGGTGAGCTAAACGTAGTGGTAGCTAAGACGCCCATGTCGCTCAGCGCTGACCCCAGCGTTAAGGGTGCTCCTACCGGCTGGCGCCTGCCCATTCGCGAGGTGCGCCTAGCGGCTGGGGCCGGGTATGTGTACGCCATTAGCGGCAACCTTTCCACCATGCCGGGCCTGCCCTCCACGCCGGGTGCTGCCCGCATTGATGTAGACACCACTACCGGAGAGATCCACGGTCTACGCTAACGCGCTTTGGGGGGTGGGTTAAACTGACGCCGATGAGCGTAAGTATTCCCACCCCCCGGACTTATCACGTACGTACACTGGGTTGCCAGATGAACGTACACGACTCTGAGCGTATGGCTGGTCTGCTTGAAAAGGCCGGCTACACCAAAGTCGAGGACCTACCTGAAATCGCCGCGCGCGCCACTAAGGCCGGTGACGGCGGTGCAGACGTGGTCATTATTAATACCTGTTCGGTGCGTGAAAACGCCGCTAACCGACTATTTGGTAACCTCGGCCAGCTAGCTGAGGTCAAACGCAACCGTCCCGGGATGCAGATTGCCGTGGCCGGATGCCTAGCCCAGCAGATGGGGCAGGGCATTATTGACCGGGCCCCCTGGGTGGATGTGGTGTTTGGTACCCACAATATTGATGTGTTGCCGGCGCTACTTGAACGTAGCCGCCACAACGCTGCAGCCGCCGTGGAACTGGAAGAGTCACTGAAGGTTTTCCCCTCCACCCTACCTACCCGCCGTGAAAGCGTTTATGCAGGTTGGGTGTCTATCGCGGTGGGCTGCAACAACACCTGTACTTTCTGTATTGTGCCTTCGCTGCGCGGTAAGCAGCGCGATAGGCGCCCAGGCGAGATTCTGGCTGAGGTTGAGGCCCTGGCTGCCCAGGGCGCCGTCGAGGTTACTTTGCTGGGCCAAAACGTTAACTCCTACGGGGTTGGTTTTGGTGACCGTAAAGCTTTCGCTAAACTGCTACGCGCCGTGGGTAGCGTTGAGGGTATTGAGCGGGTGCGTTTCACCTCCCCGCACCCGGCTGCTTTTACCGACGACGTCATTGAAGCCATGGCCACCACCCCCACCGTGATGCCCAGCTTGCACATGCCACTGCAGTCAGGCTCTGACCGGGTACTGCGCGCTATGCGCCGCTCATACCGCACTGAGCGGTTTATGGGCATCCTTGAGCGAGTACGTAAAGCTATTCCTGAGGCTGCTATTACCACTGACATTATTGTGGGTTTCCCGGGAGAAACTGAGGAAGATTTCCAGGCTACTCTCGACGTCGTCGAGCAAGCCCGCTTTGCCTCAGCCTTCACCTTTGAATATTCCCCGCGCCCGGGCACGCCCGCAGCGGACCGGGAAGATCAGATCCCCCAAGAGGTTATGAAGGAGCGCTACGCCCGCCTAGATAAGCTGGTGCGCCGCATAACCCAGGAGGAAAACGAAGCCCAGGAAGGCAAGGTCGTTGAGGTGCTGGTAGCCCAGGGGGAGGGCCGTAAAGACCTGGCCACTGAGCGTGTTTCTGGCCGCGCCGCCGATAACCGCCTGGTGCATGTGGCCCTGCCGCAGGGGGTACATGCTGGCAATTACGACGCCGGCGCCCCGCGTCCAGGTGACATGGTGCGTGCCCGGGTCACTCACGGCGCCCCCCACAACCTGATTGCTGACAGTGCCCTTGACGGCGGCCTATTCGAGGTGCGTCGCACTCGCGCTGGGGATGCTTGGTTGGAGGCTCAAAAGCACTCTGGGGCGCCTGAGCCTGACAGTGCTCCGGTGTCGCTGGGGATCCCCACGATTGGGCGTCGCCCAGGACTGTAAAGCTTTAGAACCAAAGCTTTCAAAGCTTATGGCGTTAAGCCCGGGCCTTAAGACCCGGGCTTAACGCTACTTTTTAGCGAACAGGCGCACTTTGCGGCGTTTAGCTAAACGAGACTTGCGTTTAGCTAAAGCCTCATAAACTGGGGGAGAGGCCAGCAGCATCGGGATTGACATGGCAATCGCGCAGGCAGCCAGTGAGGCGGGCAGCATGGCGGTGGCCCCAGTCATCTCCGCAGTAAGCACCAGGCCGGTTACTGGCGCCTGCACTACGGCTGCGAAAAAGGCGGCCATGCAAACCACCGCTAGGCTGCCACCGACTGGCCCAAAGCCAAACAGGGTTTCACCCAGGCGGGTCAGTAGCAGCCCTATGCCGGTGCCCACTACCAGCATGGGGGCGAAAATTCCGCCCGGGGTGCCGGCGGCGTAGCAGATAGGGGCGGACACGATACGGATAGCTAGCATTAGTGCTACGCCTCCGAGTGTGCCCGCACCTAGCAGGGCAGATTGGGTCAAGTTGTCGCCCCCACCCACCACTGTGGGGTAGAACCAGGCCAGCAGTCCCACCCCGGCGCCCACAATCATGCAGCGCTTGGCACGGCTAATACCGATACGGTCGGCAATGTTTAAAGTGGCCAAAATGTAGTGGGTGTAGGCGGTGCCAGCTAGTCCACACACCAGCCCGGCCACCAGATACCAGGGAATATCGGTCAGGTTTGAGCCGGAGATAGGGCCGGTAACAAATTCCTGGTTAGTGTCAACCACCATGCGGGCAGACAAAAAACCACTGGCTGAGGCCAGTAGGGTGGCTATGGCGTAGCGTGGGTTGAAGGTTTGCAATAGTTCTTCAAGCACAAACACGCCGCCCGCAATTGGGGCGTTAAAGGCTGTGGCTAGTCCGGCGGCCGCCCCAGCAGCCATAAGCACCCGCAGCTGGGCGCGTGTGGAGCCAATACCGCGAGCAATAAAAATTCCCACAGTGCCACCCATTTGCACCATGGGACCTTCACGCCCCAGCATCATGCCGCTGCTAATAGCCAGCACCCCACCTAGGAACTTAATGGGTAGCACCCGGCGCCGGTTAGGTTCAGCCCGTCCCTGCACTACCGCTTCAGTGCGGGGGATACCTGAGCCCTCAGCAGCCGGCTCTAGACGTGAAACCAAAAACCCAGCTAGTCCCGCTAGAAAGGCACAAACCACCACCAGCACCGGTAAACCAATTAGGCCCTGGGAGTGGAGAAAATTAATTAGCCAGTTACGCCACTGGGCCCCGTAATTTAGACAAAGCCGAAAACTACCCGCCACCGCCCCAGCTAGTAGCCCCACACAAATAGCGGCCACAAACAGGGTGAACAGGTCACGGTTTTGATGCACCCGCGCACGTATCTGCGGCTCTAAATATATTGGAGGTAATTCAGGCAGGTCGTCTGGCTTTAAGGCCATCTAAATAGCTCCTGCGTGGTGACAACGATTAACTATGCAATGATACGCCTAAACGTTAGGGTGCGTATGTGAGTGAGTCAATCGCCGTCGTCGGTCCCACCGCAACCGGTAAATCCCAGCTAGCCCTAAGCATTGCCCAGCACCTAGGAGCAGCTGACGCTGCCGAGATTATTAACGCAGACGCCTACCAGCTTTATAAAGGTATGGATATCGGTACCGCTAAACTCACTCCAGCTGAGCGAGGCGGCATCAGGCACCACCAGTTTGACGTGCTGGAAGTAGACCAGGAAGCCTCAGTAGCCGCCTACCAGCGTCACGCCCTGGCCGACGCCGCAGACATCACTAAACGCGGCAAGAAAGTAATTTGGGTAGGGGGCTCAGGGCTATATTTACGTGCAGTCACCGACGATTTCGCCTTCCCAGCTACTGACGCCAGCGTACGTGAGCACTTTGAGGCCCGCTGGCAAAGCGAAGGCGGACAGGTACTTTACAGCGAACTTGAGCACCTAGACCCCCTAGCCGCCACGCGCATCCAAGCTACTGACAGGCGCCGCGTAGTGCGGGCGCTGGAAGTAATTGAACTAACCGGCAAACCCTACTCGGCCTCCCTACCCACCTACCGCGACCGGGTGCCCACAGTGCACCTGGCCTTAAGGGTAGAGCGTGAAGCCCTACGCCTAGCTATCGCTAGACGCACCCGCAAAATGTTTGACGCCGGCCTAATTGAAGAAACCCGCGCCCTACTAGATAAAGGCCTACGCAACTCACCAACTGCCTCGCGCGCCATCGGCTACGCCCAAGCCATAGCGGTAATCGATGGCCAAATGAGCCAAGAACAGGCCTGCCAGGCAGTAACACTGGCCACTAATCAGTTGGTAAGCCGACAGCTCAAATGGTTTAGACGCGATCCACGGGTAAACTGGATCGACGTAGAACTAACTAAGCAGGGCTATCTTGAGCCCGCCCAGGCCCGTGCTGCCTACGCTAAGGCCTTTGCGCTTTTAGAAAGGTGAGCCATGTTTGACGCGCTGCATGAAGCTAACGCCGTAAAGGTTGAAGTAGCTGGCAAACGTGTACTGGTGCTCATTGACCCCTCCAAGCAGCTACAGCTAAACACCACCGAGGTGGCGCTAGCCTGCTCACCACGCGGCCTAGGCGCCGACGCCCTAGTGCGCTGCATGTACACCCAGTACGTACCCGGCAGCACCCGGCTACTAGAGCTAGCCCCCCAAGCCGAATGGTTCATTGAAGCCTACAGTGCTGACGCCAGCACACTAGAAGTTAGCGGCGAATTACTGGTAGCCACCGCCTGCGCCCTAGTAGAACAGGCTCTAGTCAAAGCCCCTATCGACTTCGCCACCCGCGCCGGAGTACGCAGCGTATCCAAACTAGACAATGTCTGGAGCGTGGCCGGCCAGCCCATTAACTACACCCACCCAGCCCTAGCCGCCCAGGCAGGCATGGACAGCGCCGTGAACCTACAAGGCACCAACTACGGCTCACTACGCCTACAAGTACCCCAAACACTTAACGTGGTAGCCCAAGAAGAAATAGACCAAAACACCCAAACCTTCACCGGCGCAGGCCAGTGGGCCCTACTAGTTAGCAGCCAAACCACCAACTACCTCACCCACATCTACACGCGCCTAGTGCCCAACCAAGCACAAAACACCGCTAGCGCCCCCTGGCCCAGCCAGTTAGCCCTAGCGGCAGGTGGCGCCATGTACTGCTGGCTCAGCCCGCAGATAGCTGCGCTCGCGGACGTTTCTGACAGCGACGACGCCGCTAAGGTAACTGAGGAAGCTGACGCTCACGCCACCAGCGCGGAGCCCAGTGATTACCTGGTGAAAATCGGTGACCACGACCTGGCCGTGCACCTAGACGGCAATCCCTTTACTGGTGAACGTGCCCTTATCAGTATGCGGGCCAACGTGGTGGCCCAGGCCATGCTGTTCTAGCAGCGGTTCTAGCACTAGGGGGCTAGTGGGTTACCTTAAAAACCCTAAAGCCCTTGGAGGAAGCTGTCTTTTCAACCTGCCACCCTTGGGCGTGCAGCCATTTAGCTAGCGAGTCAGCACCCAAGTTACGCTGCACCACCAGCCAGGCGGCGCCGTCGTCGGCCAAAAAAGCCAGCCACTTAAGCAGCAGCTCATGCAGGGCCTGCTTACCGATACGCACCGGGGGATTAGACCAAATAGTGCGCAGCTTTAAGTTGTTGTCTAACAGATACTTTTCCAGCTGTTCAGGGGTAAACGTGGCCACGCTATAACCGGCAGCTTTAGCGTTTTGGCCGCTAAGTTCTAGGGCGCGAGTGTTGACATCAACAGCTAAAACTTCACTGTCAGTGCCTTTAAGCGCATCACACAGCGCCAAAGTGATCGGCCCCCAGCCACAGCCCATATCCAAAGCCAAACCCGCCTGAGGATCAGGCACATGCGAAAGCAATACCTGGGTACCCAAATCCACGCGGCCCCCACTAAAAACTCCCGAAGCGGTAGTCACCTGATGCTCAGTGCCGCGAATATTTAAAGTGCGTACATGCTTAGTTAGCTCCACCGCAGGGGTGGCAGAAAAGTAATGTTCCTGGCTCACAGCTAAACGCTATCCCACTGCGCTTGCCGCGTGGTACCGTCTGTGCCGTATGACTAAAACAAATAATTTCTCTGCCGGCAATCCCTTAGTTTCGAGCGAGGCTGTGCCCAGCCGGGACTCTAGCGCACAGGCGCGCGACATCATTGACCGAGTGCTATCACGCTCGGGCACCGCCCTAGCCTCAACCGTGAGCCAACACGAACGCGGTGAAAAAAACGACGCCGGTGCGCTAGAACGCGCCGAACGCGCCGCCCTGACCCGCGTGGCTGGACTATCAACCGAGCTAGAAGACGTAAGCGAAGTTGAATACCGCCAAATCCGCCTCGAAAAAGTAGTGCTAATCGGTATCTACAGTGGCAATGCCCAAGAAGCCGAATACTCCCTACGTGAGCTGGCGGCGCTAGCTGAAACCGCCGGCTCCCAGGTACTCGACGCCCTCCTACAACGACGCGACACCCCCGACCCAGCCACCTACCTAGGCTCAGGTAAAGCCAAAGAACTAGCCCAAATCGTGGCCGACACCGGGGCAGACACTGTAATCGCCGACTGCGACCTAGCTCCCTCACAGCGGCGCGCCCTAGAAGACGTAGTCAAAGTCAAGGTAGTAGACCGCACCGCCTTGATCCTAGACATTTTCGCCCAACACGCTAAAAGCCGCGAAGGTAAAGCCCAAGTAGAACTAGCCCAGCTCGAATACCTCCTGCCGCGCCTACGCGGTTGGGGTGAATCCATGTCACGACAGGCCGGTGGGCGCGTAGCCGCAGGTCAAGGTATCGGTTCACGCGGCCCGGGTGAAACCAAAATCGAGCTAGACCGCCGCCGTATCCGCGACCGCATGGCCAAACTACGCCGCGAAATCAAAGCCATGGCCCCGGCGCGCGAAACCAAACGCGGCTCACGCCAACGCGGCGCCATCGCCTCAGTGGCTATCGCCGGCTACACCAACGCCGGTAAATCCTCACTGCTAAACGCCATCACCGGCGCCCAAATCATGGTGCAAGACGCCCTATTTGCCACCCTAGACCCCACCGTACGCCGCGCCAGCACCCCAGACGGGCGGGTATACACCCTCACCGACACGGTAGGTTTCGTACGCAACCTACCCCACGAACTAATCGAAGCCTTCCGCTCCACCCTAGAAGAAGTCGCCCAAGCCGACCTGATCCTACATGTGGTAGACGCCGCCCACCCCGACCCGGTAGGCCAAATCAGTGCCGTACGCCAAGTCCTAGCCGACATCGACGGCGTCGAAAACATCCCCGAACTAGTCGTCTTTAACAAAGCCGACCTGGCCGACCCGGTAGACCTAGTGGGGCTACGCACCCGCGAACCTAACTCGGTAGTAGTCTCGGCCTACACCGGAAAAGGCATCGAACAGCTAGTAGAGCGCATCGCCCAGCTACTGCCGCGCCCTGAAGTAATGGTGGACCTGATCTTGCCCTACTCACGCGGAGACCTACTAGCGCGAGTACACGAAGACGGCGACATCGAAATCCTTGAATATGTAGAAGCCGGCACCCATCTGCGCGCTCGCGTGCACCCTGGCCTGGCCTCTGCGCTTAAACAAGCAGCCCTAGCTGGTAGCGGTACACGTGGGGCTAGCAGGGGCGGCGTCGAACCAAACTAATGGAAAAACCAGACAGTGTCCAAAGCTCTAGTAAGCTAGCTCGCACTAGCCTGGCTGCCCTAGAAAAAGCGGTCGAAAAGCTTGGCGGCACCCCGCGTGCTGGCCAAGAGCTGATGGCTCAAACCGTGGCGGAAATAGCCGATGAGGGTAGGCACCTGCTAGTGCAGGCAGGTACCGGCACCGGCAAAAGTTTGGGTTATCTGATCCCGGCCATGGTCTACGCGGTGCAAAACGAGCAGGTGGCGGTAGTTTCTACGGCTACCTTGGCGCTGCAACGCCAAATCGTCACCAAAGACGCACCCTTGGCAGCTGAGGTAGTTGAGCAGGTAACCGGTAAGCAACCCACCGTGGCCCTACTTAAAGGCTGGCAAAACTACCTGTGCGTCCATAAAGTTAACGGCGGCTACCCCAGCGACGATGATCTATTTGCCGCCGCAGGCCTTAATATGCGCCGCAAACGCAAAGGTGAAGAAACCCTAGGTGACCAAGTTCTGCGCCTAAACGAGTGGGCTAACGTTACCCAAAGTGGGGACCGTGATGATCTGATCCCGGGAGTTAGTGACCGGGCCTGGGCGCAGGTGTCTCTAGACCGCACCGCCTGCCTGGGTAAAACCTGCCCAGTCTATGAGCAGTGTTTTGCTTACGCTGCTCGTGAGCAAGCCGCTCAAGCAGATATTGTGGTCACCAACCACACCATGCTGGGGGTGGCCGCCGCTGGCAACACTGGCTTGATCCCCCCACACCAGCTGCTAGTTGTTGATGAAGCCCATGAACTGGCCTCACGTGTACGCAGCCAAGGCGCCATCACGCTATCAGCCACCTCCATCAACCAAGCCGCTAAAGCTGCCCGCCGTTGCCAAGTAATTGCCACAGAGCTAGAGACCGCCGCCAAAACCCTGCAGGAGGCCTTAGAAAACCTGCCGCAGGGGCGCCTGGCCGCACTTACTCCCAGCTTGCAAGACGCCCTAATCTTGCTAGATGCAGCGGTTCGTCAAGCTCTCGAAGACCTCAAAGACGGCAAAAAACCAGGCGAAGCTCCCAGCCCTGAACTAGTGCTAGCTAAAAGCGAGCTAACTAAAATCAATGAAGCACTCTCGCGGCTGCTATCAAATTCGATTGCTAGCGCTAAAGATGTGCTCTGGTGTGAACAAACCACTAGCTCTAAAGACCCAGTAAGGCTGCGTCTAGCGCCTATCGAGGTGGCCTCCACCATGGCCAACACCCTGATTGAAGACCACAGCGTCATCATGACCAGCGCTACCCTCACTTTGGGCGGATCGTTTAACGCTATGGCTAATGAGGTGGGTTTAAGCTTTGCCGGTGGCTGGGACCAGCTAGATGTGGGCTCCCCATTTAACTACCCCAAGCAGGGCATTCTTTACGTGGCCGCGCACCTGCCAAAACCCACCCAGGGCATTTCCCCGGCCGCACTAGAAGAAATGTGCCAATTAGCGCAGGCTGCAAATGGGGGCATGCTGGGCTTATTTTCTTCGCGCCAAGCCACCCAGGAAGCTGCCAAATATTTACGTGAGCACACTGATTTGCCGGTGCTTGTGCAAGGAGAAGATCAGCTACCCACTTTGGTGGAAGAATTTAAGGCTGATGAAAACGCTTGCCTGCTGGGGACCTTGAGCCTATGGCAGGGGGTGGATGTGCCCGGACAAACCTGTCGTTTGGTGGTGATTGACCGTATTCCTTTCCCGCGCCCTGATGATCCGCTAGCTCAGGCACGCATCCAGGCGGTGCAAGACGGGGGCGGCAATGGGTTCATGCAGGTTAGCGCCAACCATGCGGCGCTGTTATTGGCGCAGGCTGCAGGCAGGTTGATTCGCTCTAGTAGTGATCGGGGAGTGGTGGCAGTACTGGACTCGCGTCTGCGTACGGCCCGCTACGGGAGTTATCTAATTAAATCGATGCCAGATTTTTGGCGCACTACTGATTCAAAGTTGGTTCATGCCGCTTTGGAACGTTTGGCGGTCTAACGTCCTATTTGGCTCCGCTCGCTGCATGCATTTGATCTGTCAAAGTCCTAAGAAATAATTAGCAATTTGTTTTAGGGGCTTAGCAAGAAGAGATTTTCGCTTTAGGCTTGTACTTGTCAGGTACAAGGGATACCTTGTCAGACCGAATTCAGCTTTATTTAGGAGTTCACCGTGTCAGACACCATTACCAACGCAGCACAGGGTGGCTACCCTACCGCGCAGGGTCGCCCCTCTAAGGTTGCCATTATCGGCGCCGGTGCAGTTGGTTCCACTCTTGCCTACGCTTGTGTCAACAAGGGTGTTGCCCGCGAAATCGTTTTGCAGGACATTGCTAAGGAAAAGGTAGAAGCTGAGGCGATGGACATCGCCCAGGGTATTCAGTTCACCTCTGCCGGTTCTGTTGCCGGTAGCGATGACCCTGAGATCTGCCGTGGCGCTGACGTAATCGCCATCACCGCTGGTGCCAAGCAGAAGCCCGGCCAGAGCCGTATCGAGCTAGCCGGCGCTACCGTTGGCATCATGGAGAAGATTCTGCCCAAGCTGGTTGAGGTTGCTCCTAACGCTATCTTCGTGCTGGTTGCTAACCCGGTTGACGTAGTTACCTACTGCGCCAAGAAGATCACTGGCCTGCCCGAGAACCAGATCTTCGGTTCCGGTACCGTGCTGGACACTGCCCGTATGCGTTACCTGGTCTCCCTGGAGACCGGCACTGCCGTACAGAACATCCACGGCTACATCGCTGGTGAGCACGGTGACTCTGAGGTGGCTCTGTGGTCGAGCGCCCAGATCGGTGGCGTGCCGCTAACCCAGTGGGGCCCCACCCTTGACGGTGGCCACTTCGACCAGGAGAAGCGTGAGCGCATTGCTTACGACGTAGTGCGTAGCGCCTACCGCATCATCGAGGGTAAGGGCGTCACCAACTACGCCGTGGGTCTGGCTGTACAGCGCATCATCTCCGCCATCCTCAACGACGAGCAGCGCGTACTGACCATCTCCCCGCTGCTGGAGCAGTGGCACGGCATCTCCGACGTGTGCATGTCCGTCCCCACCATCGTGGGCCGCGAGGGCGCTGGCCGTCGTCTGGACCTGCCGCTGACCGTGGAAGAGCGCGACAAGCTGACCGAGTCTGCAGACCGTCTGCGCTCTGTGGCTCGCTCGCTGGGCTACTGATCTAAATAGCTGATCACTTAAAAAGGCTGGCGCCCGCTTGAGGCGTCAGCCTTTTTGTTTGTGCCGGTTTGTGTTGTACTGGCTTGCTTTGTGGCGCGCTAGCGTTGGTTGTAGCGTTTTTTAACGACGACGCCGCTAAGGCTTTTGCTGACGACGGCGCCGCTAGCTGAGAGAGCTGTTGCACTGGTGCCTGCTAAGGCGCCAGCTACTTAGAGTGAGCGCAATACCGTTACCACTTTGCCCATAATCATGGCCTGGTCGCCGTCAATGGGGGCATAGGCGTTATTGCGTGGCAGTAGCCACTGGTGCCCATCGCGGCGTGAAAGTACCTTGACGGTGGCGGTTGGGCCCTCATCTAGGTTCAAAAGCGCGGCCACAATATCGCCGTTATTGGCGTCAGGCTGGGCGCGTACCACCACCCAGTCGCCGTCGCAAATGGCGGCGTCGATCATGGAGTCGCCTTGCACCTTGAGCATAAATAAATCTCCAGAGCCGGTTAAAGCCCGAGGGATTTCGTAGTATTCCTCCAAATGTTCCTGAGCCAAAATGGGGCTACCGGCAGCGATTTGTCCCACTAGGGGGACGCTGACGGTTTCGGTTTGGCCTGCGTGCATATGCACCACATTGCCAATGGCGTGTTCAGAGGTGTCGTGGCCCGTGTCCAGGGCAACCACTTCAATAGCTCGCGGGCGGTTAGGGTCGCGGCGTAGCAGCCCTAAGCGCTCAAGCTTATCCATTTGATGTTTTACCGATGAGGGGCTGGTTAGCCCCACGCCGGCCCCAATCTCCCTAAGTGAAGGAGGGTAGCCTTTGGCGCTAACGGCTTCGCGTACAAAGTCGTATACGGCCCGGGCTCTATTATCTAGGTTTTTGTAGATCAGGCGCTTGCTATCCATCGAGTTTTCCTTGCAAATAAAGGCGTTTGCAAAAACTGACAGTTTCCGCGTGGCCAAGGTGTGGTGTGCTGGTGTTAGTCCCTAAGACTTGCCCTAATTGTAAAACATTTGTTCGACAAATGTTGGACTTGAGGTAAAGAATGCGCTAGGCTATCGAACAGACGTTCGAAAATGAGTTGACCTTGCTTTGGTTCCCCCCTTAACAGAAAGGCTAGGCAATGAACGCGCACCAGTTACCGGCATCCGTGCCTGCTAAAACTACTTCCGCTACTCGCCCCAAGTTATGCCTGGTAGATAGCCAATATTTGCAGCGGCTAGCTAGCCAAGAGCGCAGCTGGGATCGGCCTCATATGGTTAAAAGCGTTGTGGTTAAACGAGGTTCTAGCACCCGCCGGGCCAATCGAGCCGGCGCTAAAGATCGCGTTAGGGGTGGTGCCGCCGCCTCTAACGTAGCTAGGTGCAACGTAGCATCTAGCCGCCCAGGCGTTAGCTGTCACGCTGAAACGGGGAAGTCCAGCGTGGCAGCTAACGTGCGGGTAGGGGCTAATGTGGCCCATCTAGTGGGCTGGATTGAGAAGCTAAATACGGCCTTGGTGGTGTTGGCAGTGTTTATTGGCGTTATTGGCTGCGCGGTTATTGGGGTAAGTGCGCTAAGCGCTAGCCAATCTATCTGCACTGCAGATCTAGTGAGCGCTAGTCAAAATAACCTACCTTATTGCCCCTAGATGCTCGTCTATAAATCTTAAGTAAAAATCTTTAGCTTGCCCCTAGCTGGGCTGGTTGGCGCGGTTGCTAGGCTTAATTTAGCTAAGTAAAAAAGGGGTTGCTAAGGCTAGGCGTTAGCGCTTAGTGTCTAAGGATAGGAATATTTACTATTCAAGGACGCTCGCTTTGCATTGCCCTTTTTGCCGCCACACGGATTCTCGCGTTGTCGATTCACGAACCGCTGACGATGGCAGTTCGATTCGACGTCGTCGTGAGTGCCCCAACTGCGGGCGCCGCTTCACCACGCTTGAAAGCTGCTCGCTATCAGTGCGCAAACGCTCCGGGGTGCTTGAGCCCTTCAGTCGCGACAAAGTAATTTTTGGGGTGCGCCGCGCCTGCCAAGGACGCCCAGTAACTGACGATCAGCTAAGCCTGCTAGCCCAGCAAGTAGAAGAAAATATCCGCAACAGCGGCCAAGCCATAGTTAACTCACACCAGGTGGGCCTAGCGATTTTGGATCCCCTACAAGAGCTAGACGAAGTAGCCTACCTGCGCTTTGCCTCGGTGTATTCATCCTTTAACTCAATCGATGACTTTGCCAAGGCCATTGAGGAGCTACGTAAGCGTAAGCAGACACCCAAAAACTAAGCAGGCCCCAACTGGTCTAACTGAAGCTGGGTTAGCTAGCCAATTGGGTTAGCGGGCTCAAACTAGGCTCAGCTGGGCTAATTTAATTAGCTCAGGGTTAAAGCTTGCTCTAGGCGCTCCACCAGATGCGGCCAGGTCCACTGCTGCTGCATGTAGCTGCGCCCGGCAGCACCCATACGCTCGCGCAGCTGGGGGGAGTTAAGTAGCTCCACTATGCGGTTAGTTAATGCGTCTTCATCGCGCCCGCCCACCACATAGCCGGTTTCACCTTCAATAACAGTTTCTGGGGCGCCCCCGCTGTCTCCCGCAATTACCGGCTTTGAGCAGGCTGAAGCCTCCAGGTAGACAATGCCTAGTCCTTCAACATCGAGCCCACCCCAGCGGGTGCGGCACGGCATAGCAAAAACATCGGCCATGTCTACGTGCGCGCTTAGCTCCTCATAGGGGATCTGCCCGGTTAAAGTAATAGCCTGGCAGGCGCTAGAGCGCTGGCGGGCCTTAGCTAGATCCTGGGCGTAGGGGCCTTTACCCACAATCACTAGTCGCGCCTGGGGCACGGCAGCCACAACCCTTGGCCACACCTTAATCAAAGTGTCTTGACCCTTGCGTGGCACTAGGCGCGAAATGCATACCACCGTGGGGTTTTGGCCAAGCCGGTAGCGCTGACGCAGCATGGGGGTTAGCTCGTTTCCCGGCTCAAAACGGGCCGGGTCAATGCCGCTAGGTAGCTGCACTAACTGGTTATGTGAGGCCAGGTGTGGGCGCAGGCGTTCAAGGGTGTAGTTTGAAATGTAGGTGACCACATCGCTGTGCTTAAAAATAGTGCGCAGTGCCCAGCGGGCGCCGGGGATCTTACCCCAACCAATTTCGTGGCCATGGGTGGTGGCAACTACGCGTTTAGCCCCGGCTTCTTTAGCGGCTTTAGCCATTAAACCTAGTGGCGCAGCCGCCCCAAACCAGACAGTGTCAATGCGCTCAGTTTTGATTAGCTCCTGCATACGCCGACGCACGTTGGCAGTTGGCAGCAGCATGGTGGTATCTACCCGCACTACCTTATAGGGCAAGGTGGCGTCATATTCTTTAGCTACCTGCATGCCTTCAGGGGGAGTGGAGGCCAGTACCACCAGTGAGGTGGGATCTAGGCGCTTGGTGTAGTCATCTAGATAAGACTGGATGCCACCGACTACCGGCGGGAAATCGTTAGTTACCAGTAAAGTGCGGTTCACGTCTGCCTCCAGCTTAAGTTTTTAGTGGGCTTCGCTGTTTGCTAGCAGCTCAGATAGGTGGCGCGCCGCAGCGATCACGGCAGCCCCATGCAGGGCTCCGGGCTGGCGCCCCATGCGTTCGATAGGGCCAGAGATAGAAATAGCGGCCACAACCCGCCCACCAGCTCCGCGCACCGGGGCCGAAACTGAAGCAACCCCAGGCTCACGTTCGCCAACGGATTGAGCCCAGCCGCGACGTCGTACTACTGAAAGCATGGTGGCGTTAAAGCGAGCATTTTGCAAGCCTCGGTGCAAACGCTCGGGCTCTTCCCAAGCTAGTAGCACCTGGGCGGCTGAGCCAGCCAGCATTGATAGGGCAGCCCCAACCGGGATTGAGTCACGTAGCCCAATGGGGCGCTCGGCGTTGGCTACACATACGCGCATATCTCCCTGGCGGCGATAAAGCTGGGCGGACTCGTGGGTTTTGTCGCGCAGGGCGTTTAGGACTGGGCCTGCCAGGGCTAGTAGACGGTCTTCGCCGGCGGCCCCGGCAAGCTCAGAAATACGTGGGCCTAGTGTGAAGCGAGAGTGGGCGTCGCGGCTAACTAACCGGTGGTGTTCTAGTGCCACTGCAATTCTGTGCGCAGTGGGACGAGCTAAGTGTGTGATGCTAACTAGCTGCGCTAGAGTGGCAGGGCCGGATTCTAGCGCGGATAAGACCAATGCGGCCTTGTCGATAACGCCGACGCCGCTGGGGGATTCAACCGGTCCACTGTCCATGGTCCGATATTGCCATTTCGGTATATAAGACGCAAACTTTTTGGAGATTTTCCCCAAAGCGGGTGAGTCAAATTGTCAATCGCGCCGTGAGCAAATCCAATAGCAGGTTTAAGGGCAGTTGCGGCTATTGTTAACCTTTGGATATTAGGTAGCGAGAAAAGGGGACAACCAGTGGATGGACTACTGCGAGTAGAAGGCGGTAAGCCGCTGCGCGGGTATATCAACGTGCGTGGAGCTAAAAACCTGGTGCCTAAAGCCATGGTGGCCGCGCTTTTGGGTGACACTCCCTCGGTTATCAGCAACGTTCCCCACATCCGTGATGTTGAGGTGGTCTCCGGGCTGCTGCGAGTACACGGCGCCACTGTGGACTTTGACGCCAAAGCGGGCGTGCTCAGCATTGACCCCAGCGCCATTGAGACTGCCTCTAGCGCCTCAATTAACGCCCACGCCGGCTCTTCGCGTATCCCAATTTTGTTCTGTGGCCCGCTGCTACACCGCCTAGGCCGAGCCACCATCCCTGACCTTGGAGGCTGCCACATTGGTGACCGCCCGGTTAACTTCCACCTAGAGATCTTGCGTCGCTTTGGGGCTAAGGTGGACCGCACCGACGGCGCCCTGCATCTAACCACTAATGGTCGCCGCCTGCAGGGCACCACCATTGACCTGCCTTATCCCAGTGTGGGGGCCACCGAGCAGACCCTGCTAACCGCTGTGCGCGCCGAAGGTAAAACCGTGCTCACCGGGGCTGCGGTTGAGCCCGAAATCATTGACCTAATCGACGTGCTACAGAAAATGGGTGCAATTATCTCTGTAGACACTGACCGCACCATCACCATTGAAGGCGTAGACGCCCTTGAAGGCTTTAACCACCGCGCTATTCCCGACCGTATTGAAGCTGGCTCCTGGGCCTGCGCCGCGCTAACCACCGGCGGTGACATCACCGTGCTAGGGGCGCGCCAAACCGCCATGAGTGCCTTCTTGAACGTTTTTCGTAAGGTTGGCGGCGCCTTTGAAGTTAAAGAAGAAGGCATCCGCTTCTACCACCCCGGCGGTGAGCTGCATTCCATGGCTATGGAAACCAACGTGCACCCCGGTTTTATGACTGACTGGCAGCAGCCCCTGGTGGTGGCCCTAACCCAGGCCAAAGGCTTGTCTATTGTGCACGAAACCGTTTACGAAAACCGTCTAGGTTTCACTAACGCCCTAAACCAGATGGGCGCCAACATTCAGCTATACCGCGAGTGCCTAACTGGCGCCGAATGCCGTTTCGGGGCCCGCAACTACTACCACTCGGCAGTTATCGCCGGCCCCACCCCGCTGCACGGCAGCGACATTGTGGTGCCCGACCTGCGTGGTGGCTTCTCCTACCTGATTGCGGCCCTGGCAGCTGAAGGTATCAGCCATGTTAAAGGTATTAACCTAATTGACCGTGGCTACGCTGACTTTATGGACAAGCTCTACGCCCTAGACGCTCAAGTCCAGCGCCTAGAGTAGCGCCTATTCTTAGGCAAACTGGCGCCACCTGGGGCTAAAACCGCCTCAGGTGAGGGGGTAGGGCTAGCCTAGACAAAACCTAAAGACGGCCGTGTGTTAACTATCAGTGACGCACGGCCGTTACAATGGGGGAGGTTTAGCAGCACGCGCAGAATAGGCTTAGACGTGACTCGTAAATTTACCCCCTTCTACCGCTTCGCAGCGCGCGGAGTGCTGATTCCGTTTCTAAAACTGGTCTCACGTCAGCATGTGGAAGGTTTAGAGAATCTACCTAAAGATGGTGGCTTCATTGTGGTGGCCAACCACCTAACTGATCTAGATTCGCTAACCGCTATGCGCACCCTGGTGGACGCTGACATTCCGGTGTATTCGCTAGCTAAAGCCAGTCTGTTTAAAGTTCCGGTGGTGGGCCAGGTGCTAGCTGCCGGTGGGCAGATCCCAGTCCAGCGCGGCACTGCGCATGCTACTGACGCCCTAGCTGAAGCCGCTAAGCGCCTACAAGAAGGCTCCTGCATCATTATTTTCCCTGAAGGCACCCTTAGCCGTGACCCGCTTAAGTGGCCTATGGTTGGTAAAACCGGGGCGGCGCGCCTAGCCATGCAGTCGGGTGTGCCCGTGATTCCTATGGGCCAGTGGGGTGCTCACTTTATTTTGGACACCTACTCGCACCACCTAAAGGTGGGTAAGCGTAAAGATGTGCGGGTAAAGATCGGCCCGGCCCTGGATTTAAGCCAGTATGGTAGCGACATTGAAGACCGCCAGAAGGTGCGTGAGTGTACCGCTGCGATAATGTCGGCAATTACCCGCCTGGTTGAGGATCTGCGTGGTGAAAAGGCTCCGCGCCCCTACGACATGCACTACGACGGCGACCCGGGTAAGGGCAAGATCGGTGTGCGCAAGCCTGACCCGCAAAACTAGCTAGCGGCCCATCATAGATGGGCACCTAAAACAGTCGTTAACAGTAGAGAATTTGGCCGCACGGCCAGCTTTATGAGGAAAACTAATGAGTGAAGTAAAAACTCGTGTCGCAGTAGTTTTTGGTGGCCGCAGTGGTGAGCACGGTATTTCTTGTGCCACCGCCGCCGGCGTACTAGGCGCCATCGACCGTGAACGTTTCGACGTCGTACCCGTGGGCATTACCCGCGAGGGCAAGTGGGCGCTAGTAGAAGACAACCCCCAGGCCCTAGAACTACACGACAACCAGGAAGCCGAAATCACCCTAGGTGGCCTAGGGGTGCAGGAAGTAAGCCTAGAGTACGGCGGTGAACTGGTAGCCCGTAACGCAGACGGTACCTCAAGCTCGCTGGGCAAAATTGATGTGGTATTCCCGCTGCTGCACGGGCCCTACGGTGAAGACGGCACCATCCAGGGAATGCTGGAGATGCTAAACGTGCGCTATGTGGGTTGCGGCGTAACCGCCTCAGCTGCCGGCATGGACAAGCACGTCACCAAAGTTTTGCTGGCCGACGCCGGCATTGAAGTAGCCCCCTATGAGCTAGTGACCCCGCTGCGTTGGCGCCACGAACGCGAGCAGCTAGTTGCGGCCTGCCACCAGCTGAGCTTGCCCCTGTTCGTAAAGCCCGCCCGCGCCGGCTCCTCCCTAGGTATCAGCAAGGTAGACGACTTTAGCCAGCTAGAGCAGGCCATCGAGGCCGCAGCTGAAGTAGACCCCAAGGTGCTGGTAGAAAGCGGCATTAAAGCCCGCGAAGTTGAATGCGCAGTGCTAGGGGGCCGCTACGGTGAAGCCCCACGCGTAGCCCCGCCCGGTGAGGTAGTCATGGACGCTAACCAGGGTGCCGGCGAGTTCTACGACTTCGAAACCAAATACCTGGCCCACGACGCCGTACAGATGGTGTGCCCGGCCCAAATTCCCGACGCCGCCCGCGACCTGATCCGCGCCACCGCCGCCAAAGCCTTCACCGCCCTAGACTGCGAAGGCCTAACCCGCGTGGACTTCTTCCTAACCGAAGACGGCCGGGCAATCGTCAACGAAGTAAACACCATGCCGGGCTTTACCCCCTTCTCCATGTACCCCTACATGTGGCAGGTAGCCGGGGTGGACTACACCAGTCTGGTAAGCGAGCTGATCGACCTAGCTTTGGCCCGTCCGCTAAACGTCAACCGCTAAGCCAGCAAGGGAGGGCTACCCATGGGCACACTCACGGTAGGACAGCTAAGCGAAGCTGAACTACTCAAAGTTATTAACGCTGAACTAGCTGATGCGCAGGGCAGTGTAGATAGCTTTGACGTGCTGGTGGGTAGCGGCGATGACTGCGCAGTGCTAACCACCTCAGATGGACGCTACTGCATATCGACAGATGTTTTGGTGCAAGGCCACCACTTTCGCACCAGCTGGTCAAGCGCTGAGCAAATCGGCGCGCGCGCAGCCGCCCAAAACCTAGCTGACATTGCCGCCATGGGGGCCCACCCCAGCGCCGTCGTAGTGGGCTTAGCTATGCCTGCTACGACGCCGCTACCCTGGCTGGAAGGATTCACCCGGGGACTAGGGAGCACCTGCGCCCAAGCTGGAGCCCAAGTAGTTGGCGGCGACCTATCAGCCGGACAAAACATTTGCGTAAGCGTATGCGTACACGGAGACTTAAGGGGACGTGACCCCGTGCTACGCTCCGGCGCCAAACCCGGCGACGTACTAGTACACGCCGGCAAACTAGGCCACTCCGCCGCCGGCCTGGAACTACTTCAACGCTGTCCAGACTTCGGCTCAGTACGCCAACGCGAAGACATGGAACGCATCTTTTGGCGCATGGATGGACACACCCGCATCAGCCAAGAACTACTAAGTAGCGCCTTTGAATGCCTAACCGCCTTCCGCGCCCCCCAATGCCCCCTCGAATACGGGCCCCTACTAGCACAGTGCGGCGCCCACGCCATGATGGACGTCTCTGACTCCCTACTACGCGACGCCACCCGCATCGCCAAAGCTAGCGCCGTCGCCATAGACATTGACGACCCCCTAGAAACAGACGCCTTCACAGGCGACGTAGCCGCCCTACGCCCACTAGCAAAATTCCTAGGCGACTTCAGCCTAGTGCGCAAATGGATCCTAAGTGGGGGAGAAGACCACGGCCTACTAGCCACCCTAGCCGTAGCCGACCAACCCAAACTCAAAGGCCACCCACAAGCACGCCCAATCGGGCGAATCCTACCAGCAGACGGCCTAGAAGCAGGCACCGTACTAGTAGCTGGCCAACCCCCAAACCTACCCCTAGGCTGGGACCACTTCGGCAACTAACTAGGTCCCTAACACAAAACCCCAAAACAGCCACACAAAAACGCGGAAACGAGCCAGCCATAAGCCGGGTTCTGTTACCGCCCACCGTTACCGGTCAGGCGGCGGCGACCATCCATCTTGGACCAGCGTTACCGCCAGCCTCACGCGATCTACCCGCGAACTTGGGCGGGCAGCCCTCAAACGTCCGCTGTGCGATCTTGCTCCCGGTGGGGTTTACCATGCCAACCCAGTCACCTAGGTTGCGGTGAGCTCTTACCTCACCCTTTCACCCTTACCAATGGCCTAGAGCCAAAGGCGGTTTACTTTCTGTGGCACTTTCCCGCGGGTCACCCCGGGTGGCCGTTAGCCACCACCGCGCCCTAAGGAGCCCGGACTTTCCTCGATCCACAAACGTGGTACCGCGGCCGCCCGGCTGGCTCGTCCGCCCTATGCACTATACCCGTACAATGCCCATATGCGTATATTGCTGCCACCATCTGCCGGCAAAACCACCAAAGAATCAACCAACCACCTACAACTAGAAAAACTCTGGCAAGCAGAACACCTAACCCAAACCCGCCGCCAACTAATAGACGACGTACAAAACACCGCCCTACTGGCCGACGCCACGCAAATCTTTAAACTCGGCCCCAAAAACGCCCACGAAATCAGCCAAAACCTAGAAATCTATGACGCCCCGGCGCTCGCGGCTTGGCAGCTTTATGACGGCGTGCTTTATGAGGCAGCTAAGTTTGCGCAGATTTTTAGCTCTGGCGAACCCAGTCAGGGCAGTCAGGGGCAGGTGGGTAACCACCGGGGAGACCAGCGGCAGGGCAGCCAGCAACAGGTGGACCAGTGCCAGGCAGATCAGCCCCAGGGCGGCCAGGGGCAGTTGGAGGAGCTGACACTGGTGTTTTCGGCCCTGTTTGGGCCAGTGCGGTTAACTGACCTGATTACACCACACCGCCTAAGCGGCTCGGTGAAGCTGCCAGGGCAGGGCAGCGTAGCCTCAATTTGGAGCAAAGCTCTAAAAGAGCTGTTGACCCAGCAGCTGAGCGGACACGTGGTTGTGGATCTGCGTTCGGCTGAGTATGGGGCAATGTATCGGCCAACGCGGGGCAGTGACTGTTTGCTGCTAAATATTGGGGTGGCTAAAGTTAACCCTGCAACCGGTAAACGCTCGGTGGTCTCACACTGGGCTAAGCATACGCGCGGCCTGCTAGCAGGGGCGCTGCTAAGAGCGGTGGCAGGCGGGCAGCTAGCTGCTAGCGATGGCGATGTGGATGAGATTTTGCAGGTGGCCGCTGGCTTAGAGGGGGTTAAAGAGGTAGAAATAACCCCGCTAGATGCGCGTGGGCAGGCCAAAGTTACTTTGGTGCTCTAGGGGCAAATGTCGGTTTGGATATGTATTTTTGGTAAAAACACGGTAGTATGTCGCTCGTGACTTAAACCGTCACAAAGTGCCCCCGTGGTGGAATTGGTATACACAACGCACTTAAAATGCGTCGCTTTATGCTTGCGGGTTCGAGTCCCGCCAGGGGCACTAGGCTGTGATGAAGACAGCCTTACGCCCCCGTAGCTCAGTGGTTAGAGCAGCGAGCTTATACCTCGTCCGTGCCTGATAAGCACATGGTCGTGGGTTCGAATCCCACCGGGGGTACTTTTGATAAACAACTAAAATTCCCGGGTTTGTTTCGGTTTTAGGGTGGGGCCTGGGTTTATTTAAATAAGTAGCTTTTTAGCTGCAGTTGAGTGCCTATTGGGGTGGTGATTGGCTGCGCGCAGGGGCCTGGTCCAGTTAGGCTTGTGCCATGGTACGTCTAGCACAGGTGACCGACTTTTTGCAGGAGCTAGCTCCACTGGATTTGGCGCAAAGCTGGGATTCAAACGGGCTTATTTGCGGTGACCCTGATGAAGAGGTTAAACGCATTTTGCTTGCGGTTGATCCGGTGGAAGTAGTGGTTGATGAGGCGATTGAAAAAGGTGCCCAGTTAGTGATCACCCACCACCCACTGTTTTTGCGTGGCACTAACACGGTGGCCGCCAGTAACTTTAAAGGCCGCGTGGTTCATCGCCTCATTCGCGCCGGGGTTGGGCTTTATAACTGCCACACTAATCTCGACGCCGCCGCTAGTGGGGTGGCTCAGGCTCTAGCTGACGTGGTGGGTTTAGTGGACACCAGGCCCCTAGAAGCCGACGCCGCCCGCCCCAAGCTGGGTATTGGGCGCGTGGGGCGCCTAGAGCAGCCGATGAGCTTGCAAGATTTTGCCTACAAGGTTGCCGCCGCTTTACCCGATAGCGCACCGGGCCTGCTAGTTGGGGGAGACCTGCAAGCGCAAGTAGTTAAAGTAGCGGTCAGTGGTGGGGCGGGAGACTCCCTGCTGCAGGCGGCGCGTGAGGCGGGTGTGGATGTTTTCCTTACTGCCGATCTGCGCCATCACCCGGCCAGTGAGCATCTGGAGGGCGGCAAGCCCTACCTGCTAAACGCCACCCACTGGGCTAGCGAATGGGTGGGCCTGCCGCCTTTAGCCAAGGCACTAAAGCAGTGGTCTAGTCAAAATGGCCATGATTTACAGGTTGAGGTTTCACGGTTAGTGACCGACCCCTGGAACGCACGTATTTCCACCAAGAATTAATTTAAGGAGCAAGCAATGACTAGCGCCCCTTTGAGTCAGCAGCGTCAGCTGCTGGAGCTACAAGATTTAGACAACCAGCTTTCACGTCTAGCGGCTAGGCGCCGTAACCTGCCGGTGTTAAGCGAAATTGAAAACACGGTTAAAGAGCTTAAAGAAAACAAGCGTCTACAGGTTTTAGCGCAGGCCCAGGCCACTGAAGCTAAGCAGGATTTAAAGCGTGCCGACGACGACGTGGAGCAGGCCAACAACCGCGCCAAGGTGCTGCGTCAGCGTCTGCATTCAGGCACCGTCAGTGCCCGCGATTTAGGCGCTTTGCAAGGTGAACTAGACCAGCTGGGTAAGCGCCTGAGCGTACTAGAAACTAAGCAGCTTGAGGCCCTGGAAACCTATGAGGACTTAAGCGGCAAATACAGTGAACTACAGGTGCGTGAAGGCGAAATCCGTGCCTTTGGCCGTGAGTTAACCGCCAAACGTGACAGCGAATTTGCGCGCATTGACAGCGAAACCAGCCAGGTTACCCAGCGTCGCGAGCAGCTAGCCGCGTCACTGTCACAAAGCCTGGTGCAAATCTATGAGCGAGCCCGTAAAGCCACTGGCGGGCTAGGCGTGGTTGGACTATATGGAGCCCGCAGCGAACCCACCATTGAAATCAGCCCCCAAGAACTGGCTGCTATTCGCGCTGCCGCGCGCGACGCGGTGATCGTTTCGGAAGAAACCGAAGCCATCATTGTGCGCATGGATGACTGACGCCAGGGATAACAAAACTGATGGCGGCGCTATGAAAACTATTTTTGGCGCCGGCGCCAAAAATAACCCAGGTTGAACTTGGTTTCGCGGCTAGTCTCTAGCCGCGAAACCACGTTTGTTTTTACTCGTCTGCTGCGGCTAGGGCTGCCGCGCCAGCAATACCTGCGCCGTTAAATAGCACGGCGGGCACGATGGGGGTGCGTAGCTTGAGCAGCGGCAAGAACTTGTCGTGCTTGCGTGAAACACCGCCGCCTACCACGAAGATGCTGGGGCTAAAGAGCATCTCTACAGTCTCGTAGTAGCGCTGTAGGCGCTCAGACCATTCGGGCCAGTCCAGTTTCTCGACGGTACGGATTGAGGCAGCAGCGCGCTTTTCGGCGTCGTAGCCATCAATTTCTAGGTGACCTAGCTCGCTGCAAGGAATCAGTACTCCGTTGTAGATCAGGGCTGAGCCAATTCCGGTACCTAGGGTGGTGGCAATAACTAGGCCTTTAACTCCACGGGCGGCGCCGTAACGGGCTTCGGCGTAACCGGCGGCGTCGGCGTCGTTAATGACGGTGACGCGGCGGCCCATAATGTCACGCATGATTTCGTTGGCGTCTACCCCGGTCCAGGACTGGTCCAGGTTAGCCATGAAAGGAATGTGACCGTTGTTTACCGGGGCCGGGATGGCCACGCCCACGGGCACCTCAGGGTCTAGGTTAAAAGTGGCGGCAACCTCGGCGCACACCTGCGCCACTGCCTGCGGAGTGGAGGGGGAAGGGGTGTCAATGCGCACGCGCTCGGCCAGCAGCTGACCCGTCTCTAGGTCTACCGGGGCACCCTTGATACCCGAACCGCCAACGTCAATACCTAACGCAATTTTGGTGCTCACGAAGCTACTCCTGAAGATAGAAAAACGTGTCAGTGAGACACAGCATACTCTAGCTTAGTCTACCTCACAATTGCTTATAAAAATTAACCCCATCAGCCTATTTAAAACTGATGGGGCTAATGTGTAGGGAAAAGAAAACTAGGGCAGGGTCAGGATGTCGGCCCCGTCTTCAGTTACCACTAGGGTGTGCTCGAATTGGGCGGTGCGTGAGCGGTCCTTGGTTACCACAGTCCAGCCGTCATCCCACTGCTCCCACTCGATAGTGCCCAAGGTGAGCATGGGTTCAATGGTGAAGACCATGCCCACTTCCATCACGGTGTCATATAGGGGAGCGGAGTCGTAGTGGGGGATGATCAGGCCTGAGTGGAAGGCTTCGCCCACGCCGTGACCGGTGTAGTCACGTACCACCCCGTAATTGAAACGCTTAGCGTAGGACTCGATTACGCGGCCAAGCACGTTAACTTCACGCCCTGGACGCACTGCTTTAATGGCGCGCATCATGGAGTTGTGGGTGCGTTCAATTAGCAGAGCGCTTTCCTCATCGATCTGGCCCACGCCGTAGGTGGCGTTGGTGTCTCCGTGGACGCCGTCAATGTAGGCGGTTACATCCAGGTTAATGATGTCGCCTTCGTTTAGGACGGTGGAGTCGGGGATGCCGTGGCAAATTACCTCGTTAATTGAGGTGCAAATGGACTTGGGGAAACCCATGTAGCCCAGGCAGGAGGGGTAGGCGCCGTGGTCGCACAGGTATTCGTGGGCGATCTTGTCTAGCGCATCAGTGGTTACCCCGGGGGCAATGGCGCCAGCGGCGGCCTCCATGGCTTGGGCGGCGATACGCCCGGCGCGGCGGATTTTCTCTACCGTTTCGGGGGTTTTAATGTCTGAGGCGGTAACTACCTCGGGGCCCGAGTGGAACATGTACTCGGGGCGGTCAATGTGGGCCGGAACTGCGCGTTTAGGGCTAAGCGTGCCCGGCTTTAGGGTTCCGCGCGGGGCGCGATCTGCAAGCGACATAAGTTAATCCTTTTAAGTGGTTACTTGGCGAACCAGTGGTCGGCGTCAGGGAAAGCCCCACTGCGTACGGCCTGACCGTAACTGGCGGCGGCCTTTTCTAGCTGGGCGCCGACTTCACCAAAGCGGGCAGCAAAACGCGGGGTCCATTGGGTCATGCCAGCCATGTCGGTCCACACCAGTACTTGGCCATCTACCTGGGCCCCGGCGCCAATACCGATGGTGGGGATAGACAGTGTCTGGGTTACTTCGGCGGCTAGGGGTTCGGGCACCATTTCTAGCACTAGGGCGACGGCGCCGGCTTCTTGGAGGGCCTGGGCGTCGGCTAGTAGTTGCGCGCCAGCTTCACCGCGTCCTTGTACGCGGTAGCCGCCCAGCAGGTTAACTGACTGGGGGGTGAAACCTAGGTGGCCTACCACCGGGATGCCCGCTTCAGTTAGGGCCTTTACTGACTTAGCGCGGGTGGCGCCGCCTTCTAACTTGACGGCTTGGGCGCCGGCTTTAAGTAGACGCACGCCGGTGGCTAGCGCCTGGGTGGGGCCAGACTCGTAGGTACCGAAGGGGAAATCAGCTACCACCATGGCGCGGGTGGTGGCACTGGCGACGGCGCGGGTAGCTACCGCCATTTCGTCCAGGGTTACCTCCAGGGTGTTTTCACGCCCCAGCATGGTGTTTCCAATTGAATCGCCTACCAGCAGCATGTCGGTGCCGGCGGCGTCAAGAATACGGGCGGTGACGGCGTCGTAGGCGGTGAGCATAACTAGTTTCTCGCCGCGCTGCTTAGCCTGGGCTAGATGGTGGACGCGTAAACGCTGGACCTTAGTTGATTTCTCCGAATAGGTGGACATATACCGGATTCTACGCTGGCTAGGAGCTAAGTCTTAGGCTTGCAAAGCTAAAGGCGGGCTAAGGTTGTTTGAGGTTGGCCATATTACAGCGCCGTTACCTGCCGCCGGGCACAATAGTCATAGCAACCATGCATAGCCGCCCAGCGGCCTACCATCCCATCCAGCTGAAAGATATCCCATGGACAAGCAGCAAGAGTACGTCCTGCGAGCAATTGAAGAACGCGATATCCGTTTTGTGCGCCTGTGGTTCACGGATGTGCGAGGCCAGCTTAAGTCTGTGGCTATCGCCCCGGCTGAGGTAGAGGGGGCTTTTGAAGAAGGTATCGGTTTTGATGGCTCGGCAGTAGAAGGCTTAACCCGCGTCTATGAGTCAGACATGCTGCTGGCCCCAGACCCCTCAACTTTCCTGGTGCTGCCTACCTCCCTGGGGCGCGACGAGGGTGTGGCGCGCATGTTCTGTGACGTGCTCACCCCTGACGGCCAGGTGGCCCGCACTGATCCGCGCGCCGTACTTGAGCGTCAACTAGAGCGGGTAGCTAACGCCGGCTTTACCTGCTACGTACACCCCGAAATTGAGTTCTACCTGGTTAAACGTGATGCTGATGGGCAGATTGTGCCTAGCGACCGGGCTGGTTTCTTTGACCACGTGGCTGGTGGCACTGCCCATGATTTTCGTCGCCGCGCCATTGAAGTACTAGAGCAGATGGGTATCTCAGTGGAGTTCTCTCACCACGAGGGGGGCCCGGGCCAAAATGAGATTGATCTGCGTTTTGCTGACGCCCTATCCATGGCTGACAACATCATGACTTTCCGTGCGGTGGTAGAAGAAATCGCTTTAGAGGAAGGCTATATTGCTACCTTCATGCCTAAGCCTTTTAAAGACCAGCCCGGCTCAGGTATGCACACCCACTTTTCACTATTTGAAGGTGAACGCAACGCCTTCTTTGATCCGGCAGGTGAATACCAGCTTTCTGCCGTAGGCCGCTCCTTCGTGGCCGGGCTGCTGCGTCACGCCAGTGAAATCACCGCAGTCACCAACCAACACGTCAACTCCTACAAGCGCCTATGGGGAGAAGACGAGGCCCCTTCATATATTTCCTGGGGCCAAACCAACCGCTCCTCACTAGTGCGTGTACCCACCCACAAGCCGGGCAAAGCCCAGTCAGCGCGAATCGAATACCGCGCCCTTGACTCAGCCGCCAACCCCTACCTGGCTTTCGCGGTGATCCTAGCCGCCGGCATGAAAGGGATCGAAGAAGGCTACGAGCTGCCCGCTGAAGCCAATAACGACGTGTGGGCACTAAGCGAAGTTGAACGCCGCGCCCTAGGTATCCAGGCCCTACCCACCTCACTTAAGAGCGCAGTAGCCCAAATGGCCAACTCTGATGTAGTGGCAGACACCCTGGGGGAGGATGCGTTCGCGTTCTTTATGCGCGACAAAGAAAGTGAATGGCGCGCCTATGACCGTGAAATCACTAACTTTGAACTAAACCAGTTCATCACCCAGTTCTAACAGGGGCCCCTAGATGCTCTCTAGCCGCGAGCAAAACCCAAATGGCCAGGGCCCTAGCCGGGCAGACCTAGCCCGGGCAGGTTTCATCAACACCACCCGGGCCCAGCGCCTACTAGCAGACCCAGCTTTAACCCCACTGCTACAAGCCATACCGGTAGGTCAACTGCTTAGTGACCTATCTGATAGCCCCGACCCTGACCAAGCCACCCTGGCCCTAGTGCGCCTATGTGAAGCCAGCCCAAAGCCACAGCAGCTAGCCCAAGACCTAAAACGCAGCTCGCACCGTCGTCGACTACTGGCCCTACTAGGTGCCTCCAGTGCCCTAGGGGACTTTCTAATTGCCAACCCAGACTCGGTGGCCTGTCTCGACCAAGAATTTGACGCCGAAAAAGTAGCTGCCACCATGACCAGTCGGGTTAAACGCGCCCTTGACGCCGGCAGCATTCCAGACGCCGTCCACGCCCTACGCCTGGGCTACTACCAGGCCCTATGCGCCATAGCGGCAGGGGACCTAACCCACCCCCAGCCACTGCAATACATGCCCCAGGTGGGGCTGCAACTATCCCAACTAGCAGACGCCGCCGTCGCCGCCGCCCTACCAATCGCCTACCGTAAAGCCGGTGCAAGCGACCAGCTAGCCTTCTGCGTCATAGCCATGGGTAAAACTGGCGCCCGCGAACTAAACTACATCTCCGACGTCGACGTCATGTACGTAGTAGGCGGAGCACTAGACGAAACCCAAGCCACCGCCGTCGGCAGCGCCGTGGCCAGCGCCCTAACCGACATAATCAGCGGAGTAGGCACCCTAGCCCCGCTATGGCCCCTAGACGCCGCACTACGCCCAGAAGGCAAAGACGGCGTACTAGTACGCTCCATCGACTCCTACCGCTCCTACTACACCAAATGGGCCCAATCGTGGGAATTTCAGGCCCTACTCAAAGCCCGCCCCATGGCCGGAGACATGAACCTAGGCCAACAATTCATAGACCTAACCGCCCCCCTAGTGTGGCAAGCCTCCGCCCGCGAAAACTTCGTCAGCGACGCCCAAGCCATGCGCCGCAGAGTAGAAAAAGAATCAGCCAAAACCCGCGACGACCGCCGCATCAAACTCGGGCCCGGAGGCCTACGCGACGTAGAATTCACCGTCCAACTACTACAACTAGTACACGGACGCAGCGACACCCACCTACGCTCAGCCGCCACCCTAGAAGCCCTAAACGAACTAATCGACGGCGGCTACATCGGCCGCAGCGCCGGCCAAGCCATGTCACGCTGCTACCGCTTTGAACGCCTAATCGAACACCGCGCCCAACTCTCACGCCTACGACGCACCCACGACCTACCCAAAAAAGAAGCCAACCTAAGACGCATCGCCCGCTCAATCGGCACAGACCTAGAAGGCAAAAACCTCACCAACGCCACCGAACTAGAAAAAGCCTTCAACCGCACCCGCCGCCAAGTACGCACCCTACACGAAGAAATCTTCTACCGGCCCCTACTATCAGCCACCGCCTCACTATCAGAGGCAGAAATGCGCCTAAGCCCCCAAGCCGCCCGCGAACGCCTAGCCGCCTTCGGCTACCGCGACCCAGACGGGGCCATGCGCCAAATCGAAGCCCTCACCGAAGGACTCTCACGGCGCGCCGCCATCCTACGCCAACTACTACCAGTAATGATCGGCTGGATGGGCATGGGCGCCGACCCCGACCAAGGCCTACTATCCTTCCGCCGCCTCTCCGACGCCATCGGCACCTCCCACTGGTTCATGGGCATGCTACGAGACTCACGCCTAGTAGCCAAACGCCTCAGCTACATCTGCTCCGGCTCACGCTGGACCAGCGACCGCCTTAGCGAAACCCCCCAAGCAGTCTCCTGGCTCGACGACGACGCCGACCTACAAATACGCCCACGCGAAGTACTAGCCGGAGAAGTAGCCTCACTACTACGCCGCCGCCTACTAGGCATGCGCAGCGAAAACTACGAACAAGTAGCCACCGAAGCCATCAGCACCCTACTAGCAATCCGCAGCCGCGAACAACTACGCAGCGCCATGGCCGACACCCTAGACGGGGTAGACCCCCTACGCGGCGCAGCAGCCCTATCACAAGTAACCGAAGTAGTCCTCGACGGCGCCATACGAGTAGCCCACGCAGTCGCCATCGCCCAAACCCAAGGCCCCCAAGCACTCGAAAAAGGCGTAGACGAAACCGGCCACCTACTAGCCGCACACGCCGAACACGCCATAATCGCCATGGGCCGCCTAGGCGGAGCAGAACTGTCCTACGCCTCAGACACAGACGTACTATTCGTACACCGCCCCCGCCCCGGCGCAACCACCACCCAAGCCCAAACCGAAGCCGACCAACTAGCACGCTGGCTAATCAGCGCCCTCAAAACAGACGCAATGCACGCCCTCGTGCTAGACGCCGACCTACGCCCAGAAGGACGCAACGGCGCCCTATCACGCTCCCTAGACGCCTACCGCGAATACTACGAACGCTGGGGCCAAGTATGGGAACGCCAAGCCCTAATAAGAGCAAGATACGTAGCCGGCTCACACACCGTAGGACAACTATTCACCGAACTAATCGCCCCCCTACGCTACTCCACCAAAGGCCTAAACACAGACGAACTACGCCAAGTACGCCACCTCAAAGCCCGCATGGAAACCGAACGCCTACCACGCGGCACCAACCCACGCCGCCACCTAAAACTAGGCCCCGGCGGACTAAGCGACGTGGAATGGGCCGTACAACTACTACAACTACGCCACGCCCACACCCACCCAGAACTACAAACCACCTCAACCCTGCAAGCCCTACAAGCAGCCAACCAAGCCCAACTAATCAACCAAACAGACACCCAAACCCTACGCCAAGCCTGGCTAGCCGCCTCACGCCTACGCAGCGCCAACGTACTAGCCACCGGACGCACCAGCGGCTACCGCCTAGAACTACTACCCAACACAGCCATCGACCTACGCATGGTCGCACGCCTGCTCTACTACCCAGCCGGACAAGACGCCCAAGTAGAAGAAGACTACCTACGAGCCGCCCGCCACGCCCGTACAGTAGTAGAAAAACTACTATTCGCCGCCTAAAACCAGACCAACACCACCAGGCACAAACCACACCCCAACCACCTAACACACCAGCCAAACCAACTGACACAATAGGCCAAATGCAACTAATCCTAATACGCCACGGACAAACCGAAGCCAACCTCCTACGCGCCCTAGACACCGCCATCCCCGGCGCACCCCTAACCGAAACAGGCCAAGCCCAAGCACAATCACTACCCCAACGCGTAACCCCCCTACTACGCGGACAAGTAAGCCTATGGGTCTCACCCATCCTACGCACCCGCCAAACCATCGCCCCCCTAGAAAAAGCCCTAGGACTACAAGCCAACATACGCCACGGTCTACGCGAAGTAATCGCCGGCGAACTAGAAATGCGCAACGACGACGACAGCGTAGGCTGCTACATCGACACCACCCGCGCCTGGATGACCGGACGCATGCGCAGCCGCATGCCCGCAGGACAATCCGGCGTAGAAACATTCCAACGCTTCGAAGCCGTAGTACGCGAAGCCGCCGCCTCCACCCCCCAAGACGGCACCATAATCATCACCGCCCACGGCACCATACTGCGCCTATTCGGCTGCGTAGGCACACACGGAGCAGACCCAAACTGGCTCTGCAACCAACCCATCGCCAACACCGGCATCTGCATCGCCCAAGGCAACCTACTACAAGGCTGGGACCTAAAAGTATGGAACAACGGCCAATGGGTAGCCGACAACTACCACGGCCCAATCCCCACCGGCTACGAAGGCGCCACCAGCTCACTAGCCAACTAAACCACCAACCCACTGACGCCAACCCCAAAAACTAGCGCACCCACAAAGCACCCACAAAAGCGCTCGCGGCAAACAAACCAGCCACAGCAAAAACGCGCTCGCGGATAGTAGAAATGTTTGTTAGCCAGCTAGCCGGGTTTTATACGAAACGGTTTAAAGCTGGGCAAATCATGACTAAACGGTTGGTGGCCAGCGCCTTTAGGCGCTGGCCACCAACCGTTAAACCTGGTTTAAGAAGTGATTTTAGATCACGCTAGCTAGGAAAGCGGCAGTGCGCTCCTGCTGGGGATTGTCAATCACCTGGGCGGGGCTACCGGCTTCACAGACCACGCCCTGATCCATGAACACCACCTGGTCGGCTACTTCACGGGCAAAGCCAATTTCGTGAGTAACCACCATCATGGTCATGCCGTCATCTGCTAGTTCCTTCATGACGGCTAGCACTTCACCTACCAGCTCAGGGTCCAAAGCTGAGGTAGGTTCATCGAACAGCATGATCTCAGGATCCATGGCCAGAGCCCGGGCGATAGCTACACGCTGTTGCTGACCACCCGAGAGCTGACTGGGGTAGTGGTCCATGCGGTCGCCTAGACCTACACGCTCAAGCTGCACTTTGGCGGCCTGGGCGGCCTGGGCCTTGGAACGGCGCAGCACCTGTACCTGGGCTTCCATAACGTTTTCAAGCGCAGTCATATGCGGGAAAAGGTTGAAACGCTGAAACACCATGCCGATACGGCTACGCTGCTTAGCGATTTCACTGTGGCGCAACTCGTGCAAGGTAACCGAACCATCAGCGTGAACCTGCTCGCGCATCCCCTGTAGCTGGCCTTCAACATAGATCCGGCCGGCAGAAATGGTTTCCAGCTGGTTTACACAGCGCAGCAAAGTGGACTTACCTGACCCCGAGGGGCCCAGCAGGCAGCACACCTGACCTGGTTCGATATTCAGATTAATACCGCGCAAGACGTGTAGGTGCCCAAAAAACTTGTGCACATCACGGATCTCAACCATTGCGGTGGTCTCATTTGTGGCAGCCATTATGCTTCTTTCAGGGCAGGATCTTGTCTACGGGCTTAGCTGGCGTGGTGCCAGAGCGAATAATCGCCTGTTGGCGCTTAGAAGTGTTGCGCAGCTTCTTACCTGAATCGGGGACAAATCCACGTCCGTAGTAGCGCTCAATGTAGTGCTGGAACACCATCCAGATGCTGGTGATCAGCAGGTACCAAATCGCGGCTACGATCAGCAGCGGAATAGGCAGGAATAGACGTGTGCCTGCAGCGTTGGCAACAAAGGTGAGCTCCTTGGTGAAAGGCACTGCCAAAACCAGCGAGGTGGTCTTAAGCATGGAGATAGTTTCGTTGCCGGTAGGGGGCACAATCACTCGCATAGCTTGGGGTAAAACAATGCGCCGTAAAGTCTGGCCCTTGCTCATACCCAGGGCCTGGGCGGCCTCAGTTTGTCCCTTATCAACCGAGTCGATACCCGAGCGCACAATTTCACTGAGGTAGGCGCCTTCGTTAAGACCCAAACCTAGGATTGCTGCAAACGCACCGGTAAACAGCTCTTTAGTGGAGAAGGTGAAGAACTCCGGGCCAAAGGGGATACCTAGCGAGAGCTTGTTATATAGCGTGGGCAGCAAACCCCAAAACACCAGCTGGGTGTAAATAGGAGTGCCACGGAAGAACCAAATGTAAATGTAGGCAACCCAGCGCAGTACCGGATTATCACTTTTGCGACCCACAGCAGAGAGCACTGCCAGCACAATACCGATAGTCATAGCAGCCACGGTCAGCATTAATGTCCAACCTACTGCCTGTGCTACGTGAGTGTCACGGACATAAAGCCACACCACATCCCAGCGGTAGTTGGCGTTGGTGAATAAACCATTAACCAACATGGCGGCCAAGATTAAGACTATGGCAGCCGCCAGCCAGGTGCCCGGCCTGGGCAGGCGCTTGAGCTTAATAAGCTCTACATCGCTATTAGAATTCATAATTACCTATATTCGACTGAATAATCATTCAGCAGGGTTGATGGTGGCAGTCTTGAGTGCCTGGGAGGTGTCGATACCCCAAGCAGTCAGGATCTGGTTCCACACACCCTTATCAATCAGGTACTGCATGGCCTTTTGTACGGCCTGGGTGGTGGCGGTGTCATTCTTGTTAATGACGACGGCCTGGGTGGCCGGGTCAACTAGGTCACCTACGGCGACGACGGCCCCGTTAGTCTGCTTGGCGGCGTAGTCTGCCACCGGCGAGTCAGCGAAGGTAGCGTCTAGAGCCTGTCCGGCAAGGGCAGTGGTGGCGTCACCGAACTTGGCGTAAGACTTGACGTTAATAGCCTTCTTGGAAGCCTTAGTGCAGTTGGTGGAGTAGGTGTTAATGGCCTCTTCCTGGGCGGTACCAGTTTGTACCCCAATGGTTAGACCGCACAGGTTCAGCGGGTTGGAGGGGTCAACCTTGGAGGGGTTGCCCTTGGCTACGTTAAAGCGCGAGCCTACCTTGATGTAGGCCACCATATTGACCGACTTAGTCCGCTCACTGGTTACCGTGAAGGAGGAGATGGACATGTCGTACTTGGAGCCAACTGCCGGAATGATGGAGTCAAATTCGGCGTTCACGAACTTAACCTTCAGGCCCAAAACCTTAGATAGGGCGGTAGCCAGATCAACTTCGTAACCAATGGGCTTGCCGTTAGCATCCAAGAATTCAGCCGGGGAGTAGTCTGCGCTGGTGGCGATGGTCAAAGTGCCGTCGCCGCTAACCGAAGCGGGTACCAGGGCGGCAATGTCGTCCTGCTTAGTGACGCCGCTAAGATCCACGGTGGGAACTGAAGCGGAGGCGGTGGAACCGGATCGCTGTGCCATTTCCTTTGCGGCATCGGTGCAACCAGAAAGACCTAAGGCGCAGGTGGCTACTAGTAGTGAGGCGATAACGGGAAGCGACTTCTTCATTTCCCTCTCCCGAGGATGATTGTGAATATTACTCTATGCGGTGATTATTCGCCGCTGAGAAATATTATAGATAGTTCTATGCATGGCTATGCAAACTAATGCAAAAAGTTGGACTGTTTGTCTAGTCACAACTAACCGATGGCCACAATCGTTTCACTAAGGGCCTGACCCGATCCGTCACGGCGCTCATCACTGTCAGGTAAAGCCACTGGATCGCCATTAGAATCCAGTGCTCGCGCGGGTTCTAGGCCCACCCAAGCCAAAGCTAGAGCCTGCTCGCCAGCTAAGAATCGTTGGCAACGCACCCCGGCTGTGGCCCGTCCCTTGCTGGGGAAGCGGTCTAGCGGCGTTACCTTAACTGAGCCTTTAGTCCCCATCTCGCTGTCCGTCTCAGCGACGGCGCCAGTTGCGGCTTCACTCTGCGCAGCGCCAGCGGCAACAGTGACTACCTGGCTTTGCCCCAGTTCCTCACCAGGCACTACGCCAGCGGCAATAACCTTGGCGCCTGCGTGCAAAGAAATACCAGCCATACCGCCCGCGCCGCGTCCCTGGGGACGCACCTTGGCGGCGTCGAAACGTAGCAGCTGGGCGTCGTCGGTAATTAAAACCAAGCTGGAAGTATCAGCTGCATGAGAGGCGTAAACCAGGCGGTCAGTGGGGGAGAGGGAAATAATTTCCCATGCTTGCCCGCGCGCCGGGTGATCGCCCGGCTTTACCCGCTTAACTATGCCCTGGGCACTAGCTAAGAAAATCGGGGCCTGGCTTTGGGTGGTTTCATCCAAAGACACCAGCCCAACTACCTGCTCGTCGTCAGCCAGCTCCACCAGTGCTGAGACCTGTGTGCCGCCGCTGAGGCTAAGACTGTCGCTGCGCTGCAGTTCAGGCACGGCCACCACATCAAGCTTAACTAGGCGCCCCTGATCGGTGACGGCCCCTACCTGGGCGCGGGCCGTAGCCCCAACTGTGCTAACCCAGGCATCGCTGTTTTGGCGTGCGCCTTCACGGCTAAGCGGCTGGGAGCCAGAAATACGCGCCACCAGGGCGCCGGTAGACAAAACCACCTGGCAAGGATCATCAGGAATAGTTAGTGGCAACTCAGCGACACTAGCGCCAGGGGTCAGTGCTGGGGTCACACTCGCAGCGCGGCTGCGGGTAGCTTTACTGCGCGGGCCTGGGGTGCCGTCAGCCTCCAACAAAATAGTGCGACGCGGCGTGCCAAAACGGTCAGAAATCTGCTTTAGCTCCAGCGAAACCGTGGCGCGCAGGCGCTCATCAGAGCCCAGAATCTGGCGCAGCTGCTCAATATCTTTATTTAGCTCATCGCGCTCTTTTTCCAGCTCGATCACAGAGAACTTGGTTAGGCGCCGCAGCTGCAACTCCAGGATGTAGTTGGCCTGGGCTTCGCTTAAATCAAATACCTGCATCAGGCGGGTGCGGGCGCTAGCACTGTCATCACTAGAGCGAACTACCGCAATTACCTCATCGATATCCAAAATGGCAACCAGTAGCCCCTCCACCAGATGTAGTCGCTCTAGGCGCCGATCTAGGCGGAACTGGGTACGGCGGCGCACCACATTGAGGCGGTGATCAACAAATACTCGTAGCAGCTGAGCTAACCCCAAAGTGCGTGGCTGGCCATCGACTAGGGCCACATTGTTAATGCCGAAAGATTCTTCTAGCGGAGTGAACTTATATAGCTGCGCTAGCACAGCTTCAGGGTTGTAGCCGGTTTTAACCCCGATAACTAGGCGTGTGCCGTGGTTGCGGTCAGTTAGGTTGGCGACGTCAGTTACGCCCTGGAGCTTTTTAGAGCCGACGGCGTCCTTAATTTTTTCAATTACCCGTTCAGGCCCTACCAGGTAGGGCAGCTGGGTGACAATGATGCCTTTTTTGCGGGCGGTGATGTTTTCGATGTGAGCGCTGGCGCGAGTACGGAAAACTCCTCGGCCGCTGCGGTAGGCGTCGCGGATACCATCGAGGCCCACAATCATGGCTCCCTCGGGCAGGTCAGGCCCGGGCACAAACGCCATCAGGTCTTCGAGGCTAGCCTCGGGGTGGGTTACCAGGTGGCGGGCGGCGCCAATTACCTCCACCAGGTTATGTGGAGCCATATTGGTGGCCATACCCACCGCAATGCCGCTAGCGCCATTAACTAGCAGGTTAGGGAAGGCGGCCGGTAATACTTCAGGCTCTTGCAACGTGTAGTCATAGTTGGGGGAGAAGTCTACGGTGCCCTCATCAATGTCGGCGGTTAGCGCCAAGGCCGGGTGATCCAAACGTGACTCGGTGTAACGCGGGGCGGCCGGGCCGTCGTCGAGAGAACCAAAGTTGCCGTGACCATCAACCAGTGGCAAACGCATAGTGAAAGGCTGGGCTAGACGCACCAGTGCCTCATAAATAGCTACGTCTCCGTGCGGGTGTAGGCGCCCCATCACGTCACCAACTACGCGCGAGCATTTGACGTGCGGCTTTTCAGGGCGCAACCCCATGCGGTCCATCTGGAACAAGATGCGTCGCTGTACGGGTTTGAGGCCGTCACGCGCGTCGGGCAGGGCACGCGCGTAAATAACTGAGTAGGAATACTCCAGGAAGCTGGAGCGCATTTCTTTAGACAGATCGATGTCTACGATAGCGCCATCAGTATGAGTGCTTGCAGAAGTCCCTTTGGCCATAGCCGGTATTTTCCCAGTTTAGGCGAATTTACGCCACTTTAGTGCCTCGAAGCATAATAGAGCTATGAGCGTAGTACCTGATAAATTAGCGGCTTTAGCCGCCCCCCTGGGCACGCGGGGAGCTTTGGCTGACGTACTGGCGGGTATTTGCAGTGCGTTGGGGGCAGATATCGAGCTTGTAGACACTGTCAATGATGAGGCTACCTGCCCGACTACTAGCCTGGTAACTAATGCTCAGGCCACCCAAGCCGCTAAACGCCTGGGTTTAGACCAGCTAGGTGATGCGCAGGCACCGATAGTGATGGTGCTAGTAGATGGTCTGGGCTGGCAGATGCTGCGCGAGCGCGCTGGGCACACCCCTAACCTGCGTCGGCTACTAGCTGATTCTGATTATTTACATACCTGCGCGCCCTCCACCACGGCGGCGGCGTTAACTACTTTGGCTACCGGCGTTTATCCCGGTGCCCACGCCATGGTGGGCTATGCGGTGCGTGACCCACTATTGCGCGGGCATCTGGGCGCAGGGCATGTGCCCGGCCCGGGCGACGTATTTGACCTGATTACCTTTAAAAACTCTAGCCATGACCCGCTCACCTGGCAGAGTGTGCCCACCCTAATCGAACGCGCTAACGCTAAAGCTAATGCTGGCTGCGGGCCGCAGCTGGGGGCGGTGAGTATTGGCCGCTCAAAGTTCGCCGGCTCAGGTTTAAGTCTGGCGGCTTGGCGTGGTTTTAAACATATCGGGGTAGACGCCCTCGACCAGCGTCCCTACCAGGCCTACCGGGCCATTAAAGAGGGGGCCAAGCTGGTTTACCTATATGTGGGCGAGCTTGACCATGCCGGACACAACCACGGCTGGCATTCAGATAAATGGTTAGAGGCCCTAGAAGCTTTAGATGCCATGGTGGGGCAGCTGTTTAGGCGCCTGCCCGCCGGCACCCGGATTGTGCTCACCGCTGATCACGGCATGGTTGATACCGACCGGCATCACCGCATTGATCTGGCTAAAGAAAAAGAACTGGCTAAAGATGTGGTGGCGGTGGCGGGGGAGTCTCGCTTCTTACAGCTTTACGTGGCCGACGACGTCGCTAGTGCCCCCGCAGCTGGTAGCCCTGGCCTGGGCGTGGCTGGACCCCGGGGAGATGGCGATCACGGCCAGGCAATCTCCGCTCCTGCCAGGGATAGGGCTGACATGAAGGCAGCCGGCGGCGTCGTCGAAAACAGCGGACGCGAAGAACTGGCCCAAAGCGTGGCTAAACGCTGGGCTGAATTTTTAGGTGACCGAGCCATTTGGGTGGGCACAGATCCAAGCCCACTTATGGGACCACTAAGCCCAGGTGCGCGCGCCGCAGTTGGCGACGTACTGGTCGCATTAAACGACAACTGGACCGTAGTCGATTCGCGCGTACAAAGCTTTCACGCCACCCAGCTAATTGGGGTGCATGGCTCACTAACCCCAGTTGAGCTGGAAGTACCTCTGATCAAGGCAGTGGTTTAGTAGTCGTAAGAAAGTGTGGGAACTAGCCGGGAATTTAGGGGAAATAGCGGTGCTAGTCCAGGTGGTTTTACTCGGGCTTAGCGCCAAACATGATCTCATGCCAAGGCGGCACAGATTGGCGGCCTTTACTACGACTACGTGCCTCTGAAGCCTCTAAGCTACGTCTGACCATAGAGTCTTGCTTAGTGATAGCAATAGTTGAGGTGGGCAGGTAAACCTCGCTGTCGGCGTCAGTTGACGGTAGAGAATGCGAGACTGTCTCCTTCAAATCCTGGCGTAAAGCTTCTGCACCAGAGATAGCTTCAGGGGCTGAGTGTGTTTGTGGATCAGTCTCGCTTCGGCCAAAAGGGACAATCTGTCCAGTCTCATCCGAAACAGTGGGGATAGATCCAGTGAAATCCTCGTCAGCAAATTCAGACAAGTCCATGCGCTGAGGCTGACCACGTTGGGCGTTAAGCTCAGCCACTAAAGCCTCAGTGGAAGTATCTTCCACCACGATGGGCTCTATCATGACCGCTTTAGGGTTGGCGTTAGCGCCGGGAGCTTTAGAGTCTTGGTCAAACACCTGCGGGCGCGCAGAGGCCACATTCTCAGTTAACCAGCGTGCTTCCTCATCAAGGGCGCGCACAGAGTTGGTGTGCAGGTCATAACTCCAGCTGGCATGCTTTTCTTCAGCGCCTTGTACGAAAGTAACCATAATCTGCCAGGGGTCACGGTTTTCCCGCACCGCATCCCAAGTCACCAGCTCAGGGTCAACTCCGCGCGTAGCCAGGCGGTCCAAAACCAGTTCACCCAGCAGCGGAGAATCCTTACCCCAACCAATGTGGCATTTTTGGGCGCGATTTACCGCCCAGTTACGCTCAGCGATGATGGGGGCCTCATAGGTTTGCACGCGTGCCAAGGGGAAACCGGTAAGGTCAGAAACTTCCTGGGCACTAGCCCCGGCGCGCATTAACACCTGCATCTGCTTAGGTGACATATTGGCGGCAGCTTCAGGGGGAGGAATAGGCACACTGACCCGGTCGCGACGAACCGCCGAGCGCAAGGCGTCGTCGATAACAAGGGTGAAACGCTGCCCTTGGGCATCAGTGAGGACAACTGAATCCCCATTCACACCCAGCAGCTCAAGCTCGATCATGTGGCCTCCTAATAAACGCACGCGCTAATAGAGTGCCACTAACCTTAAGTAAAAACAGACTAATTTACCGGTGTGGCGCCAACCAAAGCACACACATAAGTTTACCTGGCTAAACATTGCATGGGTGTTCACATAAGCGATGCCAAATCGAGCTTTGACAAAGCCTATTAATGTGTTACTATCCGCGTGCTTACATATGGTATTGCGCACCCGGCGCTATACCCTTCACGGCCAAGAAAGATAGGAGCGACAAGCGCAATGGCAACTGACTACGATGCCCCGCGTCGCAACGAGGATGAGCCGGAAGCCGATTCCCTTGAAGAGCTTACAACTCATCAAAAAGACCAGTCTTCTGCGGCGATCGAAGAAGACGAAAACGAGATTGCTGAAGGCTTTGAGCTCCCCGGGGCCGATCTGTCTCGTGAAGAACTAAGTGTCCACGTAGTTCCCCAACTCGAGGATGAGTTCACCTGCTCTGAGTGCTTCCTGGTACACCACCGCAGCCAGCTGGCTTATGTTGATGATGCCACCAACCTGCCGGTGTGCACCGATTGTGCAGGCTGAGCCCAAACGGCTAGGCCTAAGCAATTAAAAAGGACAAAAGAAATGAGGCTCCCATATGGGTTGGCTACGCAAAAGTCGTCAGCGTGACGAAGAAGTAGAGCAAGTCGAATCAGATAAGCTCGAAAAGGAAGAAAAGGAAATCCCACTGGCCTATGGGCCGCGTGACTGGGCCGATGCCGATGAGGACGAAGACCTAGTCGACATGGGGGCCATCCGCCTACCGGCAATTGAAGGTATGCAGGTCACCTTGATTCCTAGCACCGGCACCGAGCTCGACACTGTTGTAGCCGCCCTGGGAGGTTCAAGCATTGAGCTGCGTGCCTTTGCAGCGCCGCGCAGCGAAAAACTTTGGCCGCAGGTGCGCGAAGACCTAGTAGCTGAACTAGGTCGCATCGGGGCCCGTACCCAAGAGCTAAAACTTGGCGAGCGAATTGAAATCGCCGCCCTAGTGCCAGCCCAAAACCCGGCTGTTGACGGTAATATCGCTATGCGCGTGCTGGGTTTTGACGGTCCGCGTTGGTTTTTGCGGGCAGTCATCACCGGCCCGGCCGCCACCGAGCAGCGTGCCCGCGCAGCTATCGATGAGATTGTGTGCGGTATGGTGGTTTATCGCGACGGCGCCCCACACCCGCCGCGTGACGTACTGCCCCTGCACGCTCCCGGAGCAGTAAACAGTGAAGCAGATTCCGGCCTGGACATTCTCGCTCCTGGCCCCACCATTGCAGAGGTGCGCTGAGAAAATTGAGTCTTTTCCGCAAGTTAAAGCACTTGCTGACGACTTCTCGAGACGACCTTGAGGCCGCCGATGAGCAAGAAGTTGCCGGCGCTCACGCACAAACCAAAATCGCTGAAGTTAAAGAACGCCAGCCCGCTAAAATCGCGGGGGTAGTGCGTTCAGTAACCTACTCGCCGGCAAAAGCTAGGCCCATCTTTGTGGCCTGCCTATATGACGGCACCGCCTCCATTGACCTGGCCTGGATGGGCCGGCGTGAAGTCGCCGGCATCTGGCCCGGCATTCACCTGGTAGCCAGCGGCACCGTAGTAGCTGGACGTACCCGGCCAACTATTTTCAACCCCGCCTATGAGATTGTGGATGAAGCCTAGTGGTTTTACCTAAATCCCCCCATAACGACGACGCCACACCAGCAGCAGATAAAAACGTGCAGGCGCCGTCGTTGCCTGTAAATGCGGGGCTGAGCCAAATCGCCTCCCAAAATTTCGATGCCAAAGCGGCAGTAGGCGGCTGGCGGGGAATCACCGAATCAGTACTACCCGTAGTGGTGTTCATCGGTGCCCTAGCCTTAAGCGGGCAAAACCTAAAAATAGCGGTTATTGCCGCACTAATGGTGTCTGCCGTGGCCATTGTGGCGCGCCTGTGCCAACGCCAAAGCTTACTGCAGGCTCTAGCTGGCGGGGCTATCACCATCATCTCAGCGGCCTTGGCCTGGTATAACCAGGACGCCGGCCAGTTCTATGCCATGGGCCTGCTAGTTAATGTGGTCTGGCTGGTGGTAGTGCTTATCTCAATGCTTATGCGCTACCCACTGGTGGGAGTAATTGTGGCAGCAGTTACCGGCTGCGGGATGGACTGGAGGAAGCAGCCCGGTGAGCGGCGTCGTCGTTACTACCTGGCCACCTGGCTGCTGGCGGGCATGTTTAGCCTACGCCTAATTGTAGAAGTACCCCTCTACCTGGCGGGTGCCAGCGCCCTAACCGCGCTGAGCATTGCCCGCCTGGCTTTGGGGACGCCGCTATTTTTGCTCGTTGTCTGGCTGATCTGGCTTCTGGTTCAAGGGATAGATCGCACCAGTAGGTAGAGCCGGCTGAGTACTTAGAATCTGGGGGATTAGCCCAATTTGATCCTCACCCTCACGGGCGGTTAGGAAAATAAGCTCATCTCCCGGTTCAAAACGCTCATCCTCGTCGGGATTAACCGGCCGGTAATCACGCAAAATCGCTGCCAACACGGTGTGCGGGGGCCACTGCATCTGACTGATCAAGTAGCCAATCACCGGTGCATCGGCAGGCAAAGTGTACTCATGCATATGCGCCCCAGACTGGTGGAAACGGAAAATGGACACCATAGAGCCCACCGAAACCGCTTCCTCCACCAGGGAAGTCATAATACGCGGGGTAGACACGGCCACATCCACGCCCCAAGAGTCATCAAACATCCACTCATTTTTAGGGTTATTTACACGTGCCACCGTACGCGGCACCCCAAACTCAGTCTTAGCCAGCAGGGAAATAACCAGATTTACCTTGTCATCGCCAGTGGCGGCCACAACCACCTCGCAAGCGTCAACATCTGCCTGGCTTAAAGAATCAATGTCGCAGGCATCAGCCAGCAACCAGTCGGCGTCGGGCACAGAAGCCACGCGCATAGCGTCAGGAGCGTTATCAACCAAGGTGATTTCATGGCCGTGAGAAATCAGCTCACGCGCAATAGAACACCCCACCGAGCCGGCGCCAGCAACTAAAATACGCATCAGAACTCCTTAACAGGCGCTTTAGATAAGGTCCGGCGCAGCTTACTGGCCTGAGCCACCGTCACTGCGCAATGCAGCAGATCCCCATCTTGCAAAATTTTCTTATCGCTAGCCACGATCATGGCTGAACCGCGCGTAAGCCAAGCCACGCGCATTTCAGCACGCCGCTCAATTTGCTCAATACTCATCCCCACCCAGGCCGGGTGCGGGCTTAGCTGCACCATCACCACTGCGGTTTCATCGCCCGGCAGGGGAGTTGAGGTGGTGTTAGGCAGCATACGTGACATTATCTGCTCAGTAGTCCAACGCACGGTAGCTACTGAGGGAATACCTAGACGCTCATAGACGTCGGCGCGGCGGGCGTCATAAATACGTGCCACCACATGCTCCACCCCGAAAGTCTCGCGCGCCACACGGGCGGCCAAAATATTGGAGTTATCACCGTTAGATACGGCAGCAAAAGCGTAAGCGTCATCGATGCCAGCCTGCTCTAACGCGTCACGGTCAAAGCCCATGCCCTTGACTTTGCGACCAGAGAAATCGGCTGGTAGACGCCTAAAAGCATCACTGGAACGATCGATAACTGCCACAGAATGGCCATAACTATCTAGCTGCGCGGCCAGGGCTGCCCCCACACGGCCGCATCCCATAATGACGAAATGCACGGGTTAAACGCTACCCTATTTGCCTCACTTGGCATACCATGACACTACGTGCGTGACTTTATAGACCGGACTAAGCGTTTATTTGTAGGCCGCCCTGTCTCTAGTAGAGGGCTAGGACAGACTTTATTGCCTAAGCGTGTGGCACTGCCGGTCTTTGCCTCAGATGCGCTTTCGTCAGTAGGTTATGCGCCTGATGAAGTACTAATTACCCTCTCCGTTGCCGGCGCCGCAGCAGCCACCCTATCTCCCTGGATTGGCTTGGCCGTGGTGGCGGTTTTGGCGATTGTGGTGATGTCTTACCGCCAAACCGTTTATGCCTACCCCTCAGGTGGTGGTGACTACGAGGTGGTTACTGACAACCTTGGTCCGCGTGCCGGCACCTTAGTGGCCTCAGCGCTACTTAGCGACTATGTGCTGACGGTGGCCGTATCTATCTCCTCAGGTACCGCCTACCTGGCTGCCGCTGTGCCGGCGGTGGCACCCTACAAGGTGCAAATAGCTGTAGCAGTGGCCTCGATTTTGGCCATCATTAACCTGCGCGGCACCAGGGACGCCGGCTCAGCTTTTGCTATCCCCACCTACCTGTATATGGCGGCCATTGGAATTATGGCTGTGGTTGGTTTTGCCCAGGAATTTACTGGGCATTTGGGACAGTCCCCTTCTGCCGCCTACACCCTAGAAAGCAGCTGGGATCAGGGACTGACCTCACTGGCCGGTGTTTTCCTGATTTTGCGCGCATTTTCCTCTGGCTGTGCGGCGCTGACCGGGGTTGAGGCCATCTCCAATGGGGTGCCTTCCTTCCGCCGTCCTAAGTCCAAAAACGCCGCCACCACCTTGGCGATGCTGGGGCTGATTGCCGCCGTCATGCTTATGAGCGTGATCCACCTAGCTGGCAGCACCGGCGTCAAAATGGCTGAGCACCCGGCCACAGAGCTGCTGCTTAACGGCCAGCCGGTAGGCCCCAAATACCACCAAGACCCGGTGATTGGGCAGCTGGCTGCCACTATTTTTGCTGACTTTAAACCTATGTTCTACCTGGTCACGGCCGTGACCGGACTAATTTTGGTACTAGCCGCCAACACCGCATTTAACGGTTTCCCGGTGCTAGCCAGTGTCTTGGGCCGCGACCAGATGCTGCCGCGTCAGCTGGCTGCGCGCGGTGACCGCCTGGCTTACTCCAACGGTATTGCGGTGCTGTGGCTGGGAGCATTGGCCTTCATTATTGGTTTTGCTGCCGACGTTAACCGCCTGATTCAGCTCTACATCGTGGGCGTGTTTATTTCCTTCACGCTCTCCCAGGTGGGCATGGTGCGTTACTGGACCCGCCAACTTAAAACTTCCACTGACGCTACTCGACGCAAGCAGATGCGCCGATCGCGTGTAGTTAACGCAATTGGCGTGTTTGGTACCGGCGTAGTGCTCATTATTGTGCTGCTGACTAAGGTCACCCGTGGCGCCTGGATCACTCTGCTGGTTATGGCAGTGCTGTACCTGATCATGAACGCAATTCGCCGTTACTACACCAGCGTGGGAGAGCAGCTGGCTATCGATGACCTGCATGATTGGCGTGTGGGCCCGGCCCGCGTGCACGCCATTGTGTTGGTTTCGCGCCTGCACAAGCCCACCATGCGCGCTATCACCTACGCCGTTAGCACCCACCCCACCTCGATTGAGGCGGTAAATGTTGACACCGGTGGGGATGAAGCTCGCGAGCTAGTTAAGCTTTGGCGCGAAGATCAAATTGATGTGCCGCTGACTATTTTGGATTCACCTTTCCGCGACATTGTGCGTCCCATCCTCACCCATGTGCGTTCAATCCGCCGTGACTCTCCGCGTGACCTGGTGGTTATTTACCTACCTGAATACGTGGTGCGCCACTGGTGGCAGCAGATTTTGCACAACCAAAGCGCCCTGCGTTTAAAGGCCGCGCTGCTGTTTATTCCGGGAGTGGTTACCGCCTCGGTGCCGTGGCTGATCGGTTCAGCTGCGCCGGTAAGTCAGCCGGCTGCTTTGCCTTACCGCGCCAGTTAAAATAGGGCAGTTGCGTTTATAACCCTCAGCACCCCTAAGTACCTTTAACCCTTAAGGAAGAAGCCATGAGCGAGCTGGTTGATAGTGAACTGGTAATTGAAGTTGGCAAGCCCGCTCACGGCGGTTACTGCCTGGCCCATATTGATCAGGGCACGGTTTTTGTGCGCTTTGCTCTTCCTGGTGAAAAGGTACGTATCCGCATCACGAATCGCTCGAAGCGAGTTTTGTTCGCTGACGCCATTGAGATTCTTGAGCCCTCACCTGACCGCGTGCCCAGCGTCTGGCCGGCAGCTGGGCCGGGCGGTGTGGGGGGAGGGGAGCTAGCCCACGTATCCCTAAAGGCTCAACGCACCTGGAAACGCTGGGTGCTGCAAGACTGTTTAACTCGCTTGGGTGGCGCGCAGGTGGCCGAGCAACTCAGCCAGGTGGGTTTGCCCCAGGTGCAGGCTTTGGGCTCCGACGGCGATGAGCACGCTAAGGGGCTGGGGCGACGCTCCCGGGTGGAGCTAACTGTTTCTCCGGCGGGCCAGCTGGGGATGCACGGCTACCGCTCCAAAAAAGTTATTGCCTTGGACTCTATGCCGCTAGCTGCCCCGGCCATTAGAGATCTGGAGTTGTTTAGCCGTAAAGCTTGGCGGCATTTGCTTAAGCCGGGTGCGCGAGTGCGGGCAGTGGCTCCAAGTGGCGGCCAGGCTATGGTTAGCGTGGGTGAGCAGGTCTATGGTTCTAACGCTAAGCCCAGTTCTCGACGCCGGGTTCAGGAGGTTGTTGACGCCTCTGGGCTGGGTTTGGGACAGCTGCACTATCAAGTGCATGTAAATGGTTTTTGGCAGGTGCATCCGCTAGCGCCGACGACGCTGGTGCGCGAGGTGGTAGGCCAGGGCTTAGCGGGTATGGATAACCCTAAAACTTTGGAGCTTTACAGTGGGGCGGGCCTGTTCACGCTGCCTTTGTCACTACTAGGGGCGCAGGTTACTGCTCTGGAAGGCTCCCTGCAGGCGGTGCGTGATGGGCGCCGTAACCTGCATGATCAGGGTGCTCGCTTGGTGCACGCTAATGTTGACGCCGCTGCGGTAAGCCAATACGGCGACGGCGCCCAGCTGGTGGTGCTCGACCCGCCGCGCGCTGGGGCTGGGCGTGAAGTGGTAGAGGCAATTGGCCAGCTGCAAGCTCAGCGTGTAGTACTAGTGGCCTGTGATCCGGCGGCTTTGGCCCGTGACCTGGGATTGTTTGTGGCCCAGGGCTACCAGCTGGAGCACATGGCGGCGTTTGATCTGTTCCCGCATACTCACCACTTTGAGACGGTTTGTGTGCTGTCAAAAGTGGCATAACCGCTATGCTTGCCTAAATGATAAAGTGCGCTACGGAACTGATGCTTTGACTGTGCTGCCACACTAGAAACAAATCTCCGGTGTATTAGTGATTCATGCCGCTTAGATGAGTGTCATCTTGGGTAGTGGATCTCTAGATTGCTTTGCGAGCTTTTTGTTGTATTAGTAACTACCGGTGTGACGGATATTTTATGGTATAAGGTTTGCTGAATCAAGAAAGTGTAAAAATATGAGTCCATTTTTGTTAGTGGCTGTAAAGCTACTAATTGGTTTCCTGGTGATGGTTGTTATCATCAACATTTCAGGTAAAGGAAACCTGGCTCCATCGTCAGCTAGTGACTAAATTGTAAACTATGTGCTTGGTGGGATCATTGGTGGCGTTATCTATAACAATAGCGTCAAAATCCTTAATTTTATCGCCATTTTGTGTATCTGGTGTGCCCTGGTTCTCGGGATGAAGTGGATAAAGGTGCACAATGTAAAAGCCAAGCAGCTTATCGATGGCAAGGCTCTGTTGATCATCAGTGATGGCAAAATTGATACAGAAAATTGTAGGCGAACTGGGCTGTCGGCTCATGATGTGGCTTTCAAGCTGCGAACAAATGGAATTTACTCATCAAAGTCTGTAAAACGGGCCGTGGTGGAACAGAACGGTCAGCTAATTATCATGCAAGATGGTGACGAGACCATAAAGTTCCCGCTCATTATTGACGGCCAGGTGCAAAATGACATCCTAGAGGTGATTGGCAAGGATGAGCAGTGGCTTCAAGCTGAACTAGAAAAACAGGGTATCGCTAAGGCTAGCGATGTATTCCTAGGGGAGTATTTAGGTGGCTGCCTGGTTGTGACTACCTATCAATAGACACTAGCTATTTGCCGCGCCTGGCTATTTACTAACAGAAATCGATTAATTAAATACTATAAAATAGCCTTAGCTAGAAAGAAGCAAAGATGGCTAACATCGCTACCGCGCAGTGGATGATGGTATTTTCAATTATTCCACTGTGTTTCTATAACGGAAAACGTGGGCGCGGGGATAAAAATTTCTTCTATATCTTCTATCCGACCCACATTTACGTGCTATACATAGCAGCTAGCTTGCTGCATTGATCCTATATTTTAGAAGGAAACCTAATGGGGTATCTGGTCTCTATAAAAGTGGCCATGCTGGTTTTTCCAGAGCTAGCTTTTCTCTTAACGCTGCCGTACATGGTTGTCAACTATCGTAAGTACGGTTCTATAAATAAACTGCGAACCCTGATTTTATACTCGTTCGTTTTGTATCTGCTAACTATCTACCTGTTAGTGGTATTGCCATTACCTGCGATAGCTGATGTGCATACAAGCTACACGGAAATGCTGAATCTAGTTCCGTTTATGTTTGTGGCAGATTTCGTTAAAGAAAGCCCGTTAGTCCTATCTAAATCGGCAACCTGGCTGTCGGCGTTAGGGGACTCAACTTTCTATGTGCCAGCCTTCAACGTTTTGATGTTAATTCCGTTTGGAATGTACTTGCGTTACTACTTTACATGTAGCTTTAAGAAAACGGCATTGCTGACGGCATTGTTGAGTTTGTTCTTTGAATTGACCCAATTATCTGGACTCTACTTTATGTATTCAGGGCCGTATCGCTTGGGCGACATTGACGATATTATCCAGAACACCAGCGGAGGTTGCATTGGTTATGCGCTAGGATGGTTTGCTATCAAGTTGCTACCTTCCAGGGAAGAAATTGATAAGCAAGCATTGCATGCAGGGATGAAGGTTTCTGGAATTCGCTTCGGTCTGTCACTCATTATTGACGTGTTGCTTGTGTATGTTCCGTATGCTGTATCAAAAACATCCCTACCCTTTTTATTGTTTATAACTCTCTATTTTAGTTTAGTTCCGTTACTAAATGGTAAAACTCCAGGTAGTGCCTTGTTGAAATTTGGTGTGGAGTTTGAAAATGCCAAATGGGGCCGTACGATTCTTAGAGGAATCTTAGTAGCAGTATATTTTTGCTTAGTCCCTCTGGGGTTACTGTACCTAGCAAACGAGTTTAATAAAGGCGCGGATTCTCTGTTATTCCTTTGTCTGTTCGCGATCACACTTTTGGGGCTAGCGTTCTATGTGGTAGTTACGCTTGCAGTGATGCTTTTGAATCGTAGATTATTGTTCGATCGTCTATCTGGTGCCAGCTATATAAGCACGGTTGTGACGAAACCGCTGGATGAGAAGCCTGAGCCTGATAAGTCCGAGCTTGAGAAGCCTGAGCTTGATGGGCCCGAACTTGAGGGGCTTGAGCTTGAGAATTAGTCAAGGTTAGAGAGGTTGCGAAGGTAATCTTGGCGTGATTTGTCTTAGCGCTCTATGTATCACCAAGATGATTGCTTTGAAGACCCTGTAAAACAAGATAGGATGACCTTATGAGTCAACTAAATCAAGCTACCAATGACGGCCAGTTGGACTATCGAGACAATGAGGCCTACTTTGAGGCCGCCTGGATATTTAACCAAGATGAGTACTCCAGGGAGTCTTTCGCAGCGGAATTTAATGAGATTCTAACAGAGCGTGTTGGTGAAAATTGGCGTGAACACAAGGTTAATACGCCCATTAAAGAAAAAGTGCTGCTAGTCGTATATGAAGCTTGGATTCAGGGGCTTGATCAGCTTCATCAAAACGAGCTGCTTGCTGAGGGTGAAGAGCTCCTAGAGGATGAGAGCGACGATGGTTGGTGGCAGGTAGAAGTAATTGCCTACCTTGAACCGGATGACAAAGTTGCCTTCTCTATCGAAGAGCTGCTGTTTAAGCTGCAAAACCTCATGGCAAACAAGGAACTTGGTGACCACGTTTTCTTTGAGGGTCTTGATTATGTAGGCCTATACAACAAGGAAACCGGAGTTAAAGACGAAGAAAACGGGCTGCCAACACTTTATGTGTGCTGCGGCAGCTGATTGAGACAACCATGGCCTTCGATTTTAAAAAAGAATGCAAAGAGCTCTATAGGCCTAAGAACAGGCCAGAGATCGTGGATGTGCCCAGCGCAAATTATATCGCCGTGAGTGGGCAGGGTGATCCAAATGAGGCAGAGGGAGCGTATCAGCAGGCAATTAGCGTGCTATATGCTGTCGCCTACACTTTGAAAATGAGCTATAAAACCGACTATAAAATAGAAGGTTTCTTTCAATATGTAGTTCCTCCACTTGAAGGCTTCTGGTGGCAGGATAATGTTGTTGGCGTAAATTACGCTGACAAGTCAAGTTTTAACTGGATATCAGTTATTCGTTTACCCGATTTTGTCAATCAAAAAGATTTTGACTGGGCGGTTGATACTGCAACTAAAAAGAAAAAGCTAGATTGCTCATCGGCGCAGTTCATGACTATTGCTGAGGGACTGTGTGTGCAGATGATGCATTTAGGGCCGTTCGCTAACGAGCCGGCAACCGTTGCAGTCATGGATGAATACCTTAAGCAACACGGATATGTTAATGATCTAAATGCAGATAGGCTGCATCACGAGATTTATCTATCTGATGCTAGGAAGGTTGCTCCAGAAAAATGGAAAACCGTAATTAGGCACCCTGTGAAGAAAGCTTAAAACTTTACACTTATTTGAGTTTAAGACAGTCCAGGTGTAGTGGATATTAACTTATGGGAAGTAAAAAGTATCAAGCGCTGTTATATGCTACATTAGCGGCGGTGTTCTATGCTATAAATATCCCGGCGTCAAAGCTTTTGCTGCACGAAGTTGGGCCAACCACTATGGCTGCCTTGCTGTATTTGGGTGCAGGTATAGGTGTGGGTATATTGGCGCTAGTTAACAGGAAAGAGGCTGCGCAGGCGACGTCACTTTCTAAACAGGATCTTCCCTATGTAATCGGAATGATTGTGTTAGACATAGTAGCTCCCATACTTCTTATGCTGGGTATTAGCTATGGAACCTCAGCTAATGCCTCATTATTAGGAAACTTTGAGATCGTAGCAACCGCAATAATTGCTCTACTAATTTTCAAAGAGTCAGTAAGTAAAAGACTCTGGGGTGCTATTGCATTAATTAGCTTATCTAGTGTGCTGCTCTCCTTTGAAGGCGCCGATAGTTTCAAATTTTCTCTCGGTTCACTATTTGTGCTGCTAGCTACTACTTGTTGGGGTCTAGAAAATAATTGCACTAGAAGTATTGCCTCAAAAAGCACCTATCAGATTGTGGTGTTGAAAGGAATCTTCTCTGGTCTAGGCGCGCTGGTCATAGCCCTTATAAAGGGGGAGAGCATGCCTGAACTTAGCTACGTACTAGCTGCGATGCTGCTGGGATTTGTGGCTTATGGACTGAGCATATTCATGTATGTGCGCGCCCAAAATGTGCTAGGAGCTGCCAAAACAAGCGCCTGTTACGCAGTTGCCCCATTTGTTGGGGCTTTCTTATCTTTCGTGTTCTTGCGTGAAAGCTTGTCGTGGATGTATCTGGTCGCTTTGGCGGTAATGGTTGCTGGTTCAGTACTAGTGATGGCCGATACCTTGATACTTAGCCACACTCATAGTCATGAACATACTTTTGTGCATACACACGATGGCACAACGCATGCACATACAGTAAGTCACTCACATAGGCACAATCATTACCTAAACGAAGACAAGCACGCTCATCATCACGACGTTGCAAAATTAGAAAAGTTACCCGGGGCTAGGCATGTATAATGTCTAGCAGGTGCTGAAGTTACTATCAGGAGGCCACAAAGATGGGTTTACGAGCAGGCTACCAGTATTTAAACGATGAGAACTTAACAAAGCTTAAAGCTTGTAGCGGCGATGAAGAAGTCTTCGATTACCTGGAAGCTATCTGTGCAGACTCAGATGATGACTTTGCAGATATGCTCGACATTGACAAAATGTGGGACGTTTTGCACTTCACACTCACCGAGGCAGATGACAACATGCCAGAGCATGTTAAGCCTCTTAGTGAAGCTGTGATGGGAGCAACCCCGATCGAAGACATCGAAAATCACGTTGCCTACACTGATAAATCCAAAATTGCCGCAATCGTAGCAGCACTTAACGCCTTCAACATCGACAAAGCTATAGAAGCGTTCAGCATGGAAGCATGCGCAGTAGAAGAGCTATACCCCTATATCTGGGATCGTGAAGACGAAACTGAAGAGATCAAAGAAGAACTACTGGACTGCTTCACAAACATGCGTGCTTTCTACCGTAAAGCACTAGAAACGAACAGTAATGTACTAGTCGGCATTTACTAAACTACCTAATTGAATGTTGTGAGGTAAAAATGACTGATACCTACGAACAGCTAAAAAATCTGTTTGAAGATGAGCAAACGATTGACGATCTTTGGGATTCTGGGGATATCGTCTGGATTGACTGGCGTGAAGATGATGAAGATATCATCAGCTACTTCAATGACTTACTAGAAGAGCGAGTAGAAGTTCAAACCATAGACAACGCTAAGCCCTACGGCCCTGACATCGTACTAAGCAAAGCTGGCAAACAATTCCAGATTCCTTACGGCCAGGAGAAGGATCGCGACACCACCATTAAATACTTCAACGACTTCGTTAAAGAGGAGTATGGGGTCAGGTGGTTCGTGGAAAGTCTAGGCGATGACACGCTTGGTTTCATCGTGCTACCAGCGGCTGAATGGCAAAAGCTAGAAGATGACTTTGGAGAGCAGACAGTCAGGTACTACTTTGCTCCCATCGATCTTGAAACAAAGATGTTTGACTTGGATGTCAGTGAAGTGTCCAGCCTGATCGAACTGCGCGCTGCAACCAAAGAAGTTAAGTAACTGCTGTTGGCGCTAGTGGCCAAGCTAGCGCCAACACTACAAGCACCGCATTGAATGTTAAAGCTGCTATGCAGCCCTGAATCTAATAGGAGCAGGTGGATCTGTTGGAGCAAGTAAAGCCAGTCGCTAGCCTAACGCAGCAAGAATGGGAAAATCTTTTCGAAGCCCAGCCGCGTGAAGTTTTGGTGCTCATTGCCGGGGGAAGTAGCGGGGCTGCCAAGTCAAACGGTTTTTGGGAAAACATTGTGCATTTCTTGGCCTATGTAGACTGTGAAAGCGGAGTGCTACACAATCTACCTGGTCGCATAGTGTATCCAGTGGCTGATGACGAGCCTGATAAGATCTCTTACCTGCATCTTAAACCTGAAACAATTTATCGCTTAAAAGTACGCCCTAGACTACCTTGGCAGCTAGAAGAATTTATTCCGCAGCTACACAACCAGCTGCTATTTGTGGAAACTTTGGATGAGCAGGCACCTTGTCCACAGCTAGAAGAAATACTTGCGCAGTATCTGCAGCCAGTGGTTTTACAAGATGACGTGCTGGGGGAGCTGGACTATATTCGCGAGTTCGATTTCTTTGAAGGCAGCGTGGACTGGCTAGGGGAGGAGATTGGTATCTGCCTTGAGGCAGAGAAAAGCGATGCTGAGGGTATAGAGCTGGCACGCGAAGCCATGAGGGGCATGGTTACTAACCAAGACAAATGGGATGCACAGCTGCGAAGTTTTGCCGCTAAAGAGCTCACTGAGCTAGCGCGCGACTGGAGCGAAACCGAGGAAGACGCAGCTAAAATCACTGAGGAAACTTTTGCTAAAAGGATACCCATGGGCTCAATCACTATGGAACCAGATGGTAGTTTCTGCGTGTTCTTTGGCGATGATGACATGTTCTATGGCCATTGCATAACTGCATATGGAAGTTTGAACAAGGGGCTAGAATCGGCCTACATCCAAGGCTGATAAGGTAGAGCCCGGCTAAGGCCACGCTAGCTAAAAAACTTAAGCAGTTAGGTATAAGCATGTTGCATGTAGTTTTCTTTGAGCCACGGATTCCGGGCAACACCGGGGCTGCAATCAGGCTCTCTGCCAACTCTGGTTCTATGCTGCATGTGGTGGATCCGCTGTTCGAAATGGAAGATTCGAAGCTGCGCCGCGCGGGTCTGGATTACCACGACCTTGCTAATACCGTGGTTCACGCCAGTTGGGAAGAGTGTCTAGAACAGTTACCGGGCCGTATCTTCGCTTTTACTGCCCACACCGAGCTGCTGTACACAGAGGTTGACTACGTCGACGGTGATGCTTTGCTGTTTGGTCCTGAACCCACCGGTTTGCCTGATCACATCATGCACCATGAACGGGTGACTGATTTGGTGCGTATCCCGATGGTGGATGGTAATCGTTCGCTAAACCTAGCCAACTCTGCAGCTATCGGTCTGTATGAGGCTTGGCGTCAGCTGGGTTTTGCGGGTGGCCACTGAGTAATTTACTGCTAGCGCTGACTAGCTGAGGGGTTCGACGTCGTCGTAGCTGTCTCACAATGCGAGAGACTGTTCCAAAATTTTAGGTTATTTTGCCAGTATGTTCGGCTAATTCCCAGCTTTGCAAGTGAGCATCGTAGATGGTGTCCAGTCTCCCAGGCTTAAGACTCCTGGTGGGCAAGGATGCCGCCGATATTCACTAAGGGGAATTAAATGAAAACTCAACCTCGCGCTCTGCGTGGCGTGCTGGCTGGGGTTTGTGCCTTTACGATGCTGGGCCTGGCTGGGCCGGCGGTTTATGCTGAAGACGCTAAAGCAGATGTTGACAGCGTCTGGATTAACACCGCCATGGCCACGCCCGGTGAGAAAATCAAGATTTGGGCTCAAACTAAGCCAAATGTGGAAGTTAACTTCACGGTTTCTAACCTGGGTGCCACCAAAGCCAAAGACAAAGCTCGCGCAAATAGCAAGGGCATTGCTGTCATTGAATTTGCTGTGCCAAGCGCGGACGGCCGTGGCTACCTGGTAGATGCTGAGGCTGGTGGGGCTCACGCCTACACCGGCATTGATGCTTCCAAGAGCTGGACCAGCTACCCGCGTATGGGTTACGTGGGCGATTACAGCTCTTCAGTTTCTAGCCAAGCACAGCTGGGAACCATGGGTGAGCTGGCTCAGAAGTACCACATCAACTCAGTGCAGTTCTATGACTGGATGTGGCGTCACGATGATCCAGTAAAAACGGAAAACGGTAAGGTTGCTGACCGGTGGCAAGACTGGCTGCATCGTCCCGTTGAGAAAAGTGTGGTGCAGGGGTTTATCCAGTCCGCAGATACTAATGGCATAGCCTCCCTGCCTTACTCGATGGCTTACGCAGCTCTCAATGATGACTATGAACAGCACGGCGTGCAAAAAAGCTGGCTGATCAACCGCACCCAGCCCAATGACAAAGGGCAGATGGAAACCAAGCCCTACACCGAAGTCATGTTCATCTACAAAGAAAACGGTGTAGAGAAGTGGCGTTCAGAAGAGCACATTGTCGACGTCGGTGATGCTGCTTGGCGCAACCTGATTGTGCCTCGCTTCAATGACCAGATTAAATTAGGCTTCAAGGGCACTCACATCGACCAGCTTGGTTCTGGGGCTCAGACCACCTTCACTAACAGTCGCGGTGAGGTCATTAACCTGCCTTGGGGTTTTGCGCAGCTCGTTAACGACACTGCCAAAGCCACTGGCAAGCCGGTAGGTCTTAACGCGGTTGATGGTTTTGGTGCTAGCGAACTGGCTAAGTCAAACGCTAGCTACCTCTACACTGAACTGTGGGGTGCTCACGAAACTAACGCCCAGGTAAAGCAGTATCTGCAGCAGCAGCGTATTGATTCGCACGGTAAGCCTGCGATTATTGCGGCTTATATGAACAAGGGCGAGAACATCGATGACGGTAAGGGTAAGCAGACCTTCAACACTGCTTCAGTGCAGCTTGCTGATGCCGCTTTTGCCGCTAACGGTGCCACTCACCTGGAACTGGGCCAAAATGGTGACCCGCAGGTAAAGCCTGGTAACTACACCAAGATGCTGGAAGGGCCTTACTTCCCTGACCGCAACCGTTACATGCAGGAAGACCTTAAGTACTGGCTGCCCAGCTACTACAACGTAATTACCGCCTACGAGCAGGTACTTTACGGCCCACAGCTGACTAGCACGGGGCGCACGGTTTCGATTGAGGGCCAGCCCACTTCTACCGACGGCGCCGCTAACACCATTTGGACTAACACCATGCGTAACTCCACTGGTGACGTGCTGCACCTGATTAACCTTAAGGGCGACGACGGCAAGTGGCGTAACGCTACCGGCAAGATTGAGGAACAAAAGAACCTCAAGGTTAAGTATTACGTAGGTCAAGATGGGGTACCTGCCCGTATCAACCTGGTCAGCCCCGACATTAACGGTGGCGCCGCCAAGGACCTGAGCTTCACCAAGGGTACTGACGCCAAGGGTACCTACATTACCTTCACGGTTTCTAGCCTGAAGGTGTGGGACTTTATCTACATGATTAAGGGCAACGGTGAGGGTGCTAACACTCGCGTAGTTAACGCCAACTCTGGCCTGTGCATGAACGTGCGTGACGGCAAGCTGGCTAATGGAACCCAGGTAGAGCAGGTCAACTGCGACGCCAATTCCTACAGCCAGAACTTCCAGTACGTTGACGGTCAGCTGCGTTTGGCCGGTAAGAACCTGTGCGTGGATATTAAGGAACACCGTAACGTTGACGGAGCCGGTATCCACACCTGGGAGTGCAACAGTGCTTTGAAATCGCAAAAGTGGGAGTACACCTCTGCAGGTCAATACCGTAACCCTGAAACCGGTAAGTGCCTGGGCGTAAGTGGTGACTCCAAGCAAACCGGAGCGCCAGTACACCTGTGGACTTGCCACAGTGGCGCCTCGCAGCGTTGGACTAACCCCAACTAATAGCCACAACTAGCAAACCACAGGGCCCCTAGACGTTGTCTAGGGGCCCTGTGGTTTTTGCAGGAATCATGTAGTTTGCATGGTAGCTAGGACCTAAATCCTAGCTTGCTGTAGATTCTCAGCAGCAACGTGTACTAACTTTAACTTACGAACCCAGCTTGTTTTCAGGCGACGGCCTTGCTGAAACAAGCACAGGCCTGAATCCAGTGCTGCACGTTTAAGACGGGTGAGGATGATTCATAGACAAGGAAACGAATCGGTGTCAGAGCTTAATATTTTGCCTTCGAAAGCCCTGTCGATAGAGACTTTGTATAAGCGTTACAAGCGATTAGCTCAGAGTCTACCAAGGCGTATGCGTTGGTTTGCCTTAGTGTTCGCCCCAGCAGGTATCAGCCTTATCGTTTTTAGTGCTGGTCTATTGAACATGGCTGGGGCCTTGGTAGTCACGGCAGGTATAGATCATGTGACAGCTACTAGGGAAGGCGTCTCCTATGTGACTTGGTTACTGATCTTAGCTTTCTTAGTTGAATCCCTAAGTTGTTGGGTCAAAGACCGTTACGAAATGCTGCTTACGGTAGTAGTGCGGCAGTTAACCTATCGTCGTTTCCGACAGTTGTTTCAAACTTCAGCTTCTACAGCTGAAGCGCGCGAGCATGTTCTAACCTATCCCGGACAGATCAGCCAGTTTGCCTACGTTGTAGATTTTGCTGTTTCAACAGTTCAAATCATTATCTTTGTTATCGCTTCATTTGTGCTTTACGGGGCAAACGGTGTCATTGCCACACTGCTTATCGTTGTCTTGGTAATCGTCAGTCTTCGACTTATCAACCTAATTGGTCGCCTATGGGAACAATACGTTGGGTTTGAAGGAGAACGCAGACGCTGGATCCAGAAGGTAGCTGACTCATTACCCAGAGGGCGCTATATCCCCAGTTGGGGCGCAGCGCTAGACAAGATTTCTAGCATCAGGAGTAGCGAAGAAAAACTCTTACACGCAAGAGTGCGCCTGCAGGTTCTAAACGGTTTTCTTGAGAAAGGCGCGCTAACCACCATGCTTGCCTTGGTGGCAATAGGGGGTGCTTGGCTCTGGCCGAACGCTGGTTTTGGATTGGGAATTATCCTGGCAGCTCGCTACTTGTATGCGGCGGTACAAAACAACGTCGTTAACTATCGAGTTATCCGTCTAGCCCTGCCGATGATGCGTGAACTTGATAAGTTAGAGAAAAGCTCTCAAAACACTGTAGAAGACCAGGCTTCACTCGAGGCTCTAGGTGCCTGTGAGGTTATCCCAGCTGATTCTAAACAAGCTAATAAGTTACGCGAATACGTGAGCGTGACAGACTCTGCATTTATTCCACGTAACCCGGAGCTATCACAGGCAATTTTATCTGCCTGGCATACTGGCGCTTCGCCGCGTCAAGTGTCATTGTTTGCTGAACTGGCTGAGGCTATGGGACTTAACCAAGAGGTGGTCTCACGGTTGTGGCGGGACGTGAAAACCCTTTCGTCAGGGGAAAGACACCGGGCTGCGGTAGCTATTGTCTTGGCTGATGAACCTAACTGGCTAATTTTGGATGACACATTCGCAGCTCTAGACCCAGCGATGCGAGAAATCGTTGCTAAAAAAATCTTAGCCAGTGTGCCAAACTGTACGCTTTTAGTGAGCTCTGAAGAGTATATTCCAGACGCACTAGCTAATCGGCTGTCCCTAACACATCACGAGCTGTCACTTGGTCAGTTACATGCTGAGCAGCTAGCAAGCCAAGAACTGGGGAGTTTGGAGGAAGTAGTCGACCTGCCTGATCCTCAGGCAGAAAAGGCAACATTCCAACGAACACTAAAGCTTTTGTTTGGGCCGCATATTGTCTGGATAGGGCTAGGCGCGTTATTGCTTAGTGGATCCACGGTTGCTTTTGCGCTTACGGTAGCTCAAAACAATATGCACTTTGAGATTGTGAGAGTTTCGCTGGGTTGCATACTGGCCGCAGTGCTTGGTTCTATCATCTTTTTTGGGGCACTTTATCGAGCACCAATTACTAGATTGACTACGCTACATGAGCGGCTTGTCTATAGGCTTGACCAATTCGCATCTCCTAGAACTAGTGGCGCGGTTGTGGGGAGGCTAGGGGAAGATTTCTCTGATTTACAAATGTCTGTGCCTGGCGCTGTGGGGTCGGTGTTTTTAGTTTGGGTGCAGTCTGCGCTGCTTATTGCTGGTGCTGTGGCCGGCGCACCTCTCTTCATAGTTGTAGTTTGTGTGGTAGCTCCACTCGCTTGGCTTGTTGGGCGTCAGGGTTCTAAATGGATTCTTCCAGCGTCGACGGCGTGTGCTAACGCGCGCGGGGAATTTATTGGGGTGGTTAGTGCGCAGGCTAGCGCGCATACTGCGCCGGTTAGTGTTGGTCTGCGTCAAGCAGGAGAGCGTGCCTATGTTGATTTGGAAACCAGCTATGTTGCTAGCTCTATTCAGTTAGCTGATGCCTACGCTCTTCGCAGCGGACTTATTCAGTTGCTTGTGTTGACTTTGAAAATCTCTGCGGTGCTTCTAGTTTCACTGAGCGGTGGAGTTAGCGTATTGATAGCTCCTGCGGCCGTGATTTATTTTGCGTTGACCTTGTCATCTGGCTTGCAGTCTGTGGTGGAGACATTACAGGAAGTGGGGGTGGTAAGTTTGACGGCTGAGCGTGTGAGGATGCTTGAAGATTTTCAAACAAAACGTTCCCAGGTTCCGGTCCGTCATGGTGAGTTGGAACAGTTGAAGAGTCTTATCGATTCAGGTTGTTCTTTAATCGCTTTGATTGGGTCAACTGGTGCTGGAAAGTCTGTCATGCTTGATGCGCTTTACCGTAACTATGGCGAGGATAAAGTTACTGTTATCCCTGAGGTAGATCCTTTAGCTGTTGAAGTATCTGACTTAAGCGGGTTAGAGCTTGCGCGTTCTGTGCTAGAAGATGGTGCCTGGCAGCTTGTTTTACTTGACGAGACTTTGAAGGGGCTTAACCCTGTTGAAGAACGTAGTGAGATCGAGTCAATGAAGCAGGTTTTAGACCGTACTGGTAAGCAAGCTGTGGTTGTACTCCACTCACGTTCTAACCTTGATTGTTTCGAGACAGTAGTGAACATTGGGGGAGTGAAGTAAGTTTTAGCTGTATACATTGTAAGAGGTGGGGCCCTAGACATTATCTAGGGCCCCACCTTGTTTTTAGGCTAAGGCTTGGTTATTAGGCCTTGATTTCATAGGTGACGGTCAGCTCGGCCCGCGCCAAGGTATGTGACAGGGCGTGGAAAGCTACAGCCGCGATTGAAGTGTCACCATCAAGTTCCAGCGTGGGCACATCCAAGGCATAGACCGTGAAGATATAGCGGTGTGGGCCATCACCGGCGGGCGGGTACGGACCATAGTAGGCCCAGGTGCCCGAGTCGTTACGGGCGTGGAAGCAAGCGCCTTCCAAGAAAAGATCGCTGCGGCCCACATTTTGTGCCAAATATGGGGTGGCGGCGTCGATATCAAGCACCGCCCAGTGCCACCATCCTGAAGGTGTGGGGGCGTCAGGGTCAAAGCAGGTCACTACAAAAGACTGGGTCTGCTTGGGGTAACCATGCCAAGCTAAAGCGGGGGAGATGTTCTCATGTGGGGCCGCAAACTTATCTGCTAGAGGTTTGCCGTCTTCCATGTCCTGGCTAGTGATAGTGAAAGTAGCCGGAACTTTAGGTAGTAAATCGTAGGGGTAGGGTGCCTGAGGGCGGGTTAAATCCATGCTCTCTCCTGGGTGAGTCTTGAAATAAGCCAGAGGAAATTGGCTTTAGCCTTGGGATAGGTCAGAGGGGCGGATATGTAGATCCTCAATAGTGGCATCCAGCGGCATATCTACCGCCAGGCGGATAGCTTTAGCCACCGAGGCGGCCTGCATATGGTCAGCGGCGCAGTAATCCCCGCCCTTGCCAGAACCTGTGGTTGCTCCCAAATTGTGTAGACGCCGCTGCATAGCAGTGTCGGTGCGACCTGGGTAAATAGTGGTGACACGGATACGGCCGCGCTCTTCCTCACGCAGTGCATCAGCTAGCGCCCGCAAACCATGCTTGGCGGCGCAATACAAACCCTGCCCAGGCCATACACGTGTGCCTGCACCAGAATTTAGCATCACCACTAAACCGTGAGCTTTACGTAAAGCTGGCAGCAGCAAGGTGGTTAACTGCGCGGGGGCCACCAAGTCCAAATCCAGTACCTGGTGCCACTGCGAAACACTTAGCTCTTCAAGCCTTCCAGCAGCTTCCACCCCGGCGCTATTAACCAATACATCCAGGCGCTCAGGCCCTAGCTCGTTTACAGCCTCAGCTACCGCCTCGGCGTCGCTAAGATCCACAGAAACTGCCTGGGCGCTAGGAAGCGAAGCCACCAAATCATCTAGGCGTTGCTGATTCCTAGCTAGCGCAATAATGTGGTGGTCGGATGCTAACGCCTGGACAGTGGCTAGGCCAATGCCGCTGGTGGCGCCGGTAACTAGGGCGATCGGAAGAGTGCTCATGTCGTAGAGTTTTTCTGGAACGGGTTTACTACTAACGCGGCCCAAGGCGCTAGTAACTGCACCAACATAATTATCAGTGCGGCCACCAGCCAGCCACCTAACAGATCTGTGGGCCAGTGATAACCCAAGTATATGCGGCTATAGGCAACCACTAAAGCTGTCATCCAGGGCAATACATAAAGAACTGATAAAGCTACTTTACTCAGAGGAGATTGCCAGCGTTCAGGCCAAAAAGTGGCGATCAAAAAACTTAGCAAGGCTGCAAACACCAAGCTGCACAGGGTGTGCCCAGAAGGAAAAGACATGGTGTGCTCAGGTATCCCTAGCAGCTGAGCGCGCGGCGGGCGCTCACGCCCCACCAGTGCTTTCAAGCTCATGTTTACACCTGAAGAAACCGCCATGGTGGCACCAATCAAAATAGCCATACGCCATTGTTTAATGGCTAGCAGTGCCAGGCAGATCAAAACCGTGGCCACAGTCAAAGTAAGCGTATTACCCAAGGTGGTGATGGCTGTGTAGATGCGAGTAGCGGTGTGGGTTCGTGAAGCCAATGCCCAGTTGCGCACGGAATAATCCAGTTTAGACAGATAACTAACTAAAACCAGAGTTATCAGAGCCAGACAGGCCACCAAAGGTGTGGTGATAACCGAATTGCAACTAGGGCGTATCATTTGTTAACCTTCTAGGGTATGGGGATTTGAAGGGTGCTTAGGGTGCGCCCTAAGTTTAGGGCAAAAAATCCCCATTTTTTGGTACTTTAGCCAGTTCAGGGCCCAAATTCCCGACATTTGCCAAGCTAGTGCAATACAATCGCAAGTATGTTTAAGCCTATTGCAACTGCATCAGTAATGGCGCTGATCTGCGCATCTGTTTTAACTGGTTGCGGTTCAGGAACCCCTAAATCCGGAACCATGAACACGCAACCGGCCTCCGATGGCTGCGCTGCCATGGACAAGGTGTACGTCAGTGCCCTCAAAGAATCCAGTACTGGTAAGACTTTTAGTTCACTGCCTAAAGACGCTTCTCCGGAAGTTAAGCAAGTCTCCTGGCAAGCTTTCACGGTTACGTTAAATACGGATTACCGTGCGAAATTTACTAAAGCCGCAGCTAAAGATAAGACTGCCCAAGCGGCCCTGAGTGCGCTGGGTACCTACGCGACACTTTCTGCTCAGATTAGTGACGGCAAGCTGAGCGAGTTCGCTGACCCCACCCAAGCTGAGGCAGATCTAAAAATAGGTCGCACTCCCACCCCTAATCCCACTTATGTGCAGGCGGTTAATCAACTGGCTGAAGCTGGGGCAACCCTAGCTAAATGCATGCCGCACTGGCCGGTAGCTTTCTAGACGCTGTCAGGTAGCTGGCTTCCAGACCACAAAATCGCCCGCCTAAGCTGCGAAACTAGGCGGGCGACGTCGTCGTAAAAAATACGATTACAGGCGCTGTTTACGGGAAGGGACGCACCACCTGGCTGGCAATATTGCCCCAACCATAAGAGACCGTAATGTGCTCAATGCGGGCGGGCCTACCCATCCAGTCGGTGTGAATCACCTGGTCATCGCCCAGATAGATAGCTACGTGGGTAACTACACCATCAGTAGTGTAGAAAATCAGGTCACCGCGTTGGCGTGCAGAGAGCGGCACATGCTGGAACTTAGAGTATTTGTAAAGCTCCTGCGAAGTACGGTAGCTAGGCCAACCATGCTTGACCACATTGATCGGCTGCGGATCCATACCGGCGTGGTAAAGCGCCTGCAGAGTAAGACCTGAGCAGTCATAACCCAAACCGTAAGGACCAGCTCCACCCCAAGTGTAGGAAGAACCGCGCTGGTTGTAGGCGTAACCAATCATGGCCTCAATACGCTCTGAACGCGTGGCAGAAATAGACACCGGGGCGGCCTGATACTGATCCACATACCAGCTGTAACCGGTTTGCATAGCATCCCAAGTGGCCTTATCAACAACACCGGTCTGGCTTAGCCCCATGCGGCGCTGGAAAGAACGCACTGCAGTTTGGAATGCCCCATCAACACTGGCCAGCTTAGTGGAGTACCACAAACCCAAACGTTGCTGCACGATACGCACCTTCACCCCGTTCATGCCGTAGGTGAGGGTATTGGTTTGGCTGCCAAGTGAAGTGATCGACTGACTGGGTTGGAGGTAACCACCGGGGGCGGTGTAACCAATCCACTTACCCGAAGGTAAGAACCGGTAAGTCGTGCCGTTAATTACCGTGTTGCCGGTGACGTAATTGCCGGTGGCCGGGTTGAAGTAATACCAGTCTGAGCCATCCTTAGCCCAGCCCGAAGTTACCCGGGCACCGTCACTACCGTACAGATGCCAGCTGTCGCCCACCTTAAGCCAGCCTACAAAAGCTGCGCCTGAGGACTGCATGAAATATTCTTTGCCACCCACCTTGAGCGGGCCCACATGCATGACGGTGGTGGAGGGGTCTAGGTAGTACCACTTACCGCCATCCTTGAGCCAACCAAGTATGGCGGCGCCAGTGGACTTGTCGTAGTAGTGCCACACGCCGTTGTGTTTGGTCCAGCCGGTGGCCATGTCTCCGGTTAGGCCGTAGAAGTAGTAGTACTTGCCGGAGAGGTTAATTTGTCCCTGCACCATAACCCCGCTGGCAGGGTCTAGGTAGTAGCGTCGGCCGCCAACATTGATCCAGCCGGTTACCCGAGCGCCTGAGCCGGCCAGGAAATACCAGTCTTTGTCTAGCTTCAGCCAACCGCTGGCCAGGTAGCCGTCAGCCTTGAAGTAGTAGACGGTGCCTTTAACGCGCAGCCACTGGGATTTAGGCCAGGTCCCGTCAGAGTTGCGCCACCACCAGCCCTTGGAATCTTTGAGCCAGTAACCCTTAGGGTCAGCGTCGGGGATGCTTGGTACATCTGTGCGCGGTGGGGTAACCGCAGCCGAGTTGGGTGATTTAGTGGCCGGGCTCGTAGGAGTAGCTGAGGTGGCCGGGGCACTTGGGCTAGTGCTGGGTTGTTGGATGGGGTTAGGTTGTGGGTCAGCTGGCTGAGATGGATCGGCCGGTTGAGACGGATCGGCCGGTTGGCCCGGATTAGGTTGGCCGGGTGAGGGTTGGCCCGGATTAGGTTGGCCCGGGTCGGCACTTTCTGAAGGGGCCGGAGCTGCTGGCTGTGAGGGTGAGGCTGCCGGAGTGGTGGGCTCAGCTGAGGGCGTGGTGGGGGAAGTTTCTCCCGACGACGGCTGGCTGGTTTCTTGGCCTAGCGCTGGAGCTAGGGGCTGATGCGCTGTAGTGCCTACGTTAGCGGCCTGAGCTGGGGTAGTGGAGACAGTGGTTAAACCGCCTGCCGCGCCCATAGACAAGGCCAGGCTTAACGCGATGCACCAGCGACGATGCCGGTAAAAGTCTGACTTCATGGTGATTCCTGTGGGGTATGGAATTAGTGGGTTTGGTTCTGTGACTACATTGTGGGTTCTTGACGATGATGGATACCTACATAGTATGCCCAAACTAAAATTTGTGTGAAAGCTTGCTGCAGATACAGGCAAAATCGTCCCTTCCCTATAAAAATACAGCGGAAAATCATGTGCAACGGACGATTTTGTATGTAAATAACCGGGTAAAAATTTGTCGGGTCAAATGCTGGACAATTTGGGTCAAATATTGGGAAATCGGTTGAAGCGATTCCTGAAGAGAAGCAAGGGAGAGTGGCTTTGTGTAGGCAAGCGCAGAAAGTGTAGGCAAACGCAGAAAAGTGAGACGCAAGCTTTTGTTTAGACAAGTAGCCTAAGTTTTTTGGCCTTGCCAGGAGGCGGTAAATCCCTGGGGAACTAGGGTAGGGTGTGGAGGAACCATAGGTGAGGCTGATCCTGATGTTAGACTTTTCGGTGCTCGCCTTTTACTGGTGGGGTTACCACTCAGCCAGCGCCGGTTAGTGGTAGCTAGGGGCCGACGGCGTCGTCGTCGGCGTCGTCGTCAAATACTGAAAAATCGTCCGTTGCCTATAAAACCCCACGGAAAAATTATAGGCGACGGACGATTTTGCCTGTATTTGTTTGTGCTTGCTTGTACTTGTCTGTCTTTGAAACAGAGGCTATTCGATAGCTTCTAAATCTTCAGCAACTTTTTGATTTAGCTTAGCTATAGCCTCATCATCCAAAGGTGTGTCACGCACATGCAGTTCGGAATATACCGCCCACGCCACACTAACCAGGGGCACAGCAATTACCGCACCTAGCAAACCGGCAGAAAATGACCCGGCAGCTACCGCAATACCCACCACTACCGGGTGCAAAGAAACCTGCTTACCCATAATTAGTGGCTGCAAAATGTGCCCCTCAAACTGGCCAATTGCTGCCACACCAATACCCACCAGCAAGAACTTGCCGATACCGCCAGAAGCTAAGCCCACCAGCATGGCCACAAACATGGCGATCGGCGCACCAACCATCGGAATAAAAGCACCCATAAACACCAGCACCCCCAGGGGAGCGGCTAAAGGCACCGCAATCATTTGCAAGAAGATCGCAGCAAAAATGCCATCCGTTAATGCCACCATCATGGTTCCGCGCACGTAGCCAGAGAAAGTGAACCAACCAGCACTAGCAGCGCGATGGGTGCGGTAACGACGTTCTTCTGGTAATTCATTTAGGAACCAACGCCACATGTTTTTACCTGAACCCAGGAAAAAGATTGCCGTGAACAGTGCCAAAGCCAGCACGGCCATAACCTCGCCCAATGCCGAAGCATTAGACAATAACTGCTCTGCCAGTGAAGGGGCGTTAGAGCGCAAATACGCCTGACCTCTATCTAGGGCGGTATTTACCTGCATATTTAAATCATGCTGAGAAATATGGAAAGGCAAAGGGCCATGTTCAAGGAAATCCACAATGGTGTGGGCGCCACTAGTAAATTGTTGTGCCAGTGAATCCCATTGTCCGGTTACTGAGGTAATCACATAAGTGAACATGGCGCCCACAATGCCCAGCACCGTCAACAATCCTAAGAATGTGGCGGGATAACGTGGCAGCACCTTGTTATAAAGCTTAACGATGGGGTGCAAAATAGCGGTGATAACCAGCGCCAAAAAGACACCAATAAAAACCGGGACAATCTTTGAGGTGGCAAAAATAACCACCCACACGATTGCCAATACACCCAAAATCAGCCACGAACTAAGTCCTGCACGCACCAGCCATTCAGGCAGGAGTGCTAGGCCGCTTTGTTTCTCTGTTTGGGCCGGCTTGGCCAGCACGTATGTGGTAGGGATCGGCGGCATCTGTGGCTCGCCTTGGCGCGAGTCCATGAAACGCCTATGTTGTTCGCGGGCCTTACGTATGGCTCCAGCTGTGTTAGTCACCCACCGATGCTGGGTGGAGGTAGGTTTTTGTGGTTGTGTGTCTTTGTGCCCAGCGTTCTCAGCCATGCCAGCCTCTAGTTGTTATAAATCTTGGCGGTTCGTTTGCTGAAACTGCCCCTTAACAGCCTCAATCTTACTAACGTGGTAGCTATGAGTTTATTTAACCCTACCGGTCAAGTTGGTCACGCAGTCTCGCTACCTGCATGTGTAGCCTTAACCCCTGGTCAAGGCGGTTTGGAACGCCTCCTGATCGACGCCCCTGCGGGATATGCAGAAATTTATCTGTTTGGTGCGCACATCACTTCGTGGGTGCCGCGCGGCGGTAAGGAAGTCCTATTCACTTCAAGCCGCGCGGTCTTTAACGGCCAAAAAGCTATTCGCGGCGGTATCCCGCTGTGCCTGCCTTGGTTTGGGGCAGGGGCCTTACACCAAGCTCCGCCCGCACACGGCTGGGCTCGTAACAGCGTGTGGCAGTTGCGCAGCGTAGTTACTACTGACGACGGCGGCGTGCGCGTAACTTTAAGCTTGGAAAAGAACGGTTTTTACGCCCTATATGAGGTAACCGTGGGGGAGAAGCTGGAACTGAACTTGTCGCTGCGCAATGTGCAAAGCGAGCCGGTTGTCGGCGAGCTTACCTTCCACACTTACCTGCGCCTATATGACCTGACCGCAACGGATCTTAGCGGTTTGGCTGGAGCCGAGTACATTGATAACGAGCCTGGCGCTACCCGTGCTAAGCAGGAACATGAGCTTAAGGTGGCTGGTTCTTGCGACCGCATTTTCACCACAGGCGAGGCTGGCAATGTGGTGCGAGTGCGCGACAGTGGTAATCGCCGCACCATTGTGGTTACCAAGTACGACGCTCCCAACACTGTGGTGTGGAACCCGGGCCCTCGTGGCGCCGCCGAATTTGCTGACATGGCTCCCGACGAGTGGGTACAGTTCCTGTGCGTAGAGCCTGGTCGCATTCGCGAAAATGCCGCCAGGCTTGAGCCGGGGGAGAGCTTTAGCATTTCTATGACGCTCTCGGTTGAGTGAGTCTGTAGCTAGAGCAAGGTAGCTAGGGTGAGCTTGCAGCTCAGGTGAGTTTACGGCTGACGTGAGTTTGTGGCGGTTTCGCCGAGGCCAGCGTTTACCTGAGCTGTAAGTAGGTCTGTAGCTTGCGCGAGTTTACGACTCAGGCAAGTTTGTATCTCGTGCTAGGTTAAAGGCGCTTTTAGCGGGTACTTTGTGGCGGCAGCTTTAGTTGCACGGTTTTGGGCTTTAGCGTGTGGGGCTCTTTGAGAGACGACGGCGCCCTAGCTGCGTGCGGGTACGTTTGCGGTTTTGTTATGGCCGCACCCCTGATTGGCATGGTCCCATAGCTGCCCCAAAAACTGTAGCTGTGGCGTGAACCATAGCTAGCTAGTTGGTGCTAGCCATCTGAACGTGATACATTTTCACGAGTCGATCGCATTAAATGCGAATGGCAGCACCAAGTCCGAGTGGCGGAATCGGTAGACGCGCTAGCTTGAGGTGCTAGTGCCTAATTTAAACGGGCGTAGGGGTTCAAGTCCCCTCTCGGACACCACCAAAGACTCTCTGGTTTCAGAGAGTCTTTTTTCATACACATACAGGCAGGCACCTACAGGCAAAGGTAAATACAGGCAAAATCGTCCCTTCCCTATGATTTTTTCATGGGGTTTTATAGGCAACGGACGAAAACCCCGTATCTGTAAACCCCTTCCCTGTCCTACCCCCTACCTACCCAGTCCCTTACCTGGCCCGGCCTTGCCACATGATTAGCCGTAAGTTAACCAGCCGTCAGCGTTGCCAGCCTGGTATGGCCCGCCCATAGGGGAAGTCCCTCTAGGGACAGCCTCTTGTTTTGCGGCCGTTTAGAGTAACGACGACGGCGGTGCACCCCCTGCCGAACTATGGCACCTGGATTTATGTTAGGCGGGAGTCAACACCACCGTCGCCGTAGCTTAAATTTACCTAGTTTGAAGCTCTTTTACAGCTACTAGGTCAAACTTATGGAGTGGTTCCGTAAGAGTCAGCGATGTAGAGGTTGAAGGGGCTGGATGTTTCGGTGGTGGTGACTGTGCCGTTGACTTGGTGCCATTGGGCCTGTCCAGCTATGCGCCACCGGGCCGTCCAGGAAGTACGTAACCTAATCACGTATCCGTTACCGGTTACTTCGTAGGGGTGGCTGACCGTGTAGTTAGGGTATGGGGTGCCCGGATCAGTAGTCTCAAAGGACTGGCCGTCTCCCCAATCCCAGTTAAAAGACACAGGGGTCGCCTCAACCTCAACAGCTGTTCCCAACAAAGTTATGTTGAAGGTTTGCTTATCAGGGCTGGTCCACACCATCATGGGTTGCTTGAAAATAACGAAAATCTCCCCGCTGGGGTAACGGTTAATCCCAGAACCATGCGGGATCAGGCGAGCTACCTGCTCGTTACTGACCGTAGTGGGGCCTGCAGCCAAAGGAGCGCCGGTGTTGACTTGGGCAGCGCATTCCTGGGGAGGCCCTGGGGCCATCCCCATTGTCATGAGTACTTCTACCTGTGGCAGTATGCATTTTTGGGCGTATTCTTCAGCGGCTCGTTTAGCCGCTTCAGGGTCTACCGGCCCGGCCGGCTCAGCCACCGCCGAAAAACCACCAGGGGCAGTGCTGTTCTCTTGCCCACGAACCACCCATACAGTACCGTCACCATTGCCACTAAAATCGGTTGCTATCGCTGTTGATGTATGCAAGCACAGTGAGAGCACTAAAAATAAATATATAGTCCTATTTATATACTTCATCTTCATGTTTTAAAACCCTCCATTCACCATTAACGAAGTGCATCTCGATGATGGCGTAACGATTTCCATTTGGAAAATCAATTATTCTGCCAGTGCCGTCATATTGAACGAAGCTGTCATGCTCGTATGTAAGTTGCACTACGGTAGTTGTGTCTGTTGAGAGATCTACACGTAGAGAAGCAGTTATGAATCGCGGAGTTACAGGATCCATCCATCCGCCAGCAGCATGGTTGCCCAAAACATCACTAATTGCTCCTGCACAACCTTTATTATTGCCTGGGCATAACTCTTTATACTCGTTAGTCCGGCCTGTAGTATAAATATAGAAATGCAGTTGTACCCAGTATTTGGCGGTAGCTATTGCACCGTCGTCACTGTTGACCGTGATTAGTTCTGGTTTGGGTGGTGGAGGCGTAGCCAGAGCTCGCTTCTTGGATGCTTCCAGCTCTGGCGTCATGATGAGTGTCGGGCTAGCAGTCGCCGAGGGCGTGCCACTTACGGTAGACGTGCTAGTGGCCTTGCCGCTGGCTTTGGGTGTGGCTGTAGCTGCTTTAGCGTGTGTAGTGGCGATGGCGGCCTTACCGCTGCCAGCATTTGAACCGTTTTGTTCCTGGCCTCCGCTACACCCACTCAGCCCTGAGCAGGCCAACAGGGTTAAAGCCAACGCCACTTGTAGGTGGCGTTTATATGGTGGTGTCTTCATTGTGTTTCCCTCATGATTCATCTACGTTGATTCATCTAATTTGGACTAGTGCCGTGAAAATCTCTTACGAAGCAGCAACTAAGACTTATGGTGTGGTGCCGTAAGAGTCAGCGATATACAAGTTGAAGGGGCTGGATGTTTCGGTGGTGGTGACTGTCCCGTTGACTTGGTGCCACTGGGTTTGCCCAGCTATACGCCACCAGGCCGACCAGGAAGTACGCAACCTAATCACATACCCATTACCAGTAACCTCATAAGGATGACTAACCGTGTAGTTAGGGTATGGACTGCCCGGATCAGTGGTGTCGAAGGTTTGTCCGTCTCCCCAGTCCCAGTTAAAAGAAGTGGGTGTAGCTTCAACTTCAATGGCCGTGCCTAGCAAGGTGATGTTGAAGGTTTGTTTGTCTGGGCTGGTCCACACCATCATTGGTTGCTTGAAGATAACGAAGATCTCGCCGCTGGGGTAACGGTTAATCCCGGAACCATGCGGGATAAGGCGGGCGACTTGCTCGTTACTGATAGTGGTAGGCCCGGCAGCCAAAGGCGCGCCGGTGTTGACTTGGGCGGCGCATTCCTCGGGGATGATCACCTCGGTTTTATCAAAGATGGCGATTATTTTCGGTATTGTGACGCAATGGAAGCGGTACTTTTCAGCGGCTCGTTTAGCTGCTTCAGGGTCTACTGGCCCGGCTGGCTCGGCCACCGCAGAAAAACCGCCAGGAGTAGAAGTTTCCCTACGCACCTCAGCATCCCAACCATCGCCAGTACCCCTTACATCATCTGATGCAAAACATGCCGGAACGCATAGTGTGCTAACTAGTGATCCACTAATAGTTAAAAGAATTAACTTTTTAGTCAAAGCTGCCATTTTTCTGCCTTATTACTACCCATTGATTATTTCTGTAGCTAAGCTCTACAAGAGCCCAACGATTCTCTGGTTTGTAATATTTGGATGAGCCGTCTCCGTAATATTGGTTGAAACCATCTTGTTTATAATTTATTTGCACAACCATTGAATTTGGGAAATCGTCTCGTCTGTAAGCTTCGGTGAACCTGATATTAGCGGGTTCAACCCATCCACCTTCCGAATGATTTTCAATTGCCCCTTTGATGATTCCTGCACAACCGAAATTATCTCCAGGACAAACCGATTTATATTCACTGGTTTTACCACTGCTGTAGGTGTAGTGATAAAGTTGCACCCAGTATTTGGCGGTGGCTATGGCGCCATCGTCGTTGTTGACAGTGATCAGCTCTGGTTTAGGCGGCGGCTGCTTACTTCGGGCCTGCTTCCTGGAAGCCTCAAGCTCTGGCGATAAGGTTGCAGTTGGGCTAGCTTTACCGCTGGGTGTACCAGTGGCCGTGCTGTTGGCTTTGGGCGTGGCTGCAGCTGCTTTAGCGTGTGTAGTGGCGACGGCGGCCTTAGCACTAGCCGTGTTTGAGGCGTTTTGTTCCTGGCTGTCACTGCACCCAGCCAACCCTGAGCAGGCCAACAGGGTTAAAGCCAATGCTGCTTGAAGCTGACGTTTATATGGTGGTGTTTTCATTGTGTTTACCCGTGATTTATCTGCGTTGATTCATCTGATTACGAGTCGCAACAAGTCATTGTTTAAAACTTTGGCTCTAGGTATTTTGGGCGTATTTTTCAGCGGCTTCAGGGTCTACTGGCCCGGCTGGCTCAGCCACCGCCGAAAAACCACCAGGGGCGGTCGTAGTCTCGCCTCGGCCTATGACAATTGTATTTCCTTCAGAATCGCCTTCTATATGAGAGCTAGAAGCTGAAGCTATAGGGCTTGAAAGAATAAGTGACGGTACAAGTAAATAGGTTAGAATATTAGTCTTCATGAGTGAATGCACCTTTAACTAACCACTGTGAACCGTTATATTCAAGTTCCACGGCAGCCCAGCGTGATTGTTTTTGATGATATTTCGTTTCACCCGTACTGTTATATTCGTTAAAAGGTTCTCTCTCGTAATTTACTTGTATTACTATCCTATCTGTAATGTCACCTCTGCGAAAAGCAGCAGTAAATTTTGGTATTACTGGATCTATCCAGTTTCCTTTAGAATAGTCTTCTGTTGCATTTTCTACTGGTTTGGATGCGCCAGATTTGTTGGCAGAGCATAACTCTTTATATTCATCTACTTTGCCAGTGGTGTAGATGTAGTAATAGAGCTGTACCCAGTATTTGGCGGTGGCAATCGCCCCATCATCACTGTTGACCGTGATCAGTTCAGGCTTAGGTGGGGGCTGAGTATCGCGCGCTTGTTTTCTGGCAACTTCAAGTTCTGGCGATAAGGTTGCAGTTGGGCTAGCTTTACCGTTGGGTGTGCCGGTTACAGCAGGCATGCTGTTGGTTTTGAGTGTGGCGTTTGGCGTCTTGGCGCGTGCAGTGGCGACGGCGGCCTTACCGCTGCCAGCATTTGAACCGCTTTGTTCCTG